>ERZ1031719.10-NODE-10-length-104001-cov-8.229898_pt1 | contig 104001 bp, 99 predicted proteins | sample MGYA00516702_ERZ1031719 | MGnify/ENA primary metagenome ERZ1031719 (study PRJEB33719, sample SAMN04261227) | wastewater metagenome | biome: rural village; feature: human; material: feces | host: Homo sapiens | place: El Salvador | collected 2013-01-07 ...
TTTAAAAATTGCCTAAATCGTATCTAATTTTTATATATTCGTTACATTTCTTAATACTTATTTTTTATTTTTACAATAATTCAAAATACCATCATAATTAACCATTCTCAAAAGATTAAATATTACAAAAGTTCATCTATTTGAAGGGGGACAATAAAGATTTGAAGGCATCATCTTCCAAGTTGAGATTTAATTTAGAAAAATACACTGATTAAATTATTAAAAATTTGACTCCCAGATTAATCAACCATGCGGCGAAATCATGGTGTAGAGCATGATTGAGGATTTTTCTAAATCTTTAGGTTTAGATACAAGCTTCAACCTTGCCCACTTGAATTATCAATCACTACATGGATTAAAATACCCTCTAAAAAGATTAGTATATAAAGTGTAGAAGGTAAGCAAAAATTTAATAAATACGGGGGAATAACGATGAGAGATTTTAACAAAAAACTAAGAGTAGTTTTGATTGATGACAACGCAAACCATTTGAGAGGAATTAAGGAACTAATCAATTTGGAAAGCAGCTATGATGTAGTTGGAACTACTACAAGTGCGAATCTCGGAATCAACCTAATAAAAAAATATCATCCAGATGTTGTTTTGATGGATATTAATATGCCAGAAAAAGACGGTTTGCAAGCAATTCAAACAATCAACAAGTTAAATCTTCAAACAAAAGTTATTGCCTTGAGCGGATATGATGATTCTGACTTGATTTACAGAGCTATGAAATTAGGAGCTAAAGGTTACGTTCTAAAAACTATGGCTTCTGTAAAATTAATCGATGCTATTGAAGAAGTTGCAGCAGGTAAAATTTATCTTCCATCTATTCTTTCAACTAGATTCTTTGAATATTTCCAAACAACTGCAAAAGAAGAAGCAAGAGCTTCAGAAGAAGAAAACTTGTTATCTAGTTTAACAATGAGAGAAAATGAAGTGCTTGAACTTTTAACCGAAGGAATTAACTACAAGAGTATTGCAGGGAAACTAATTATATCTGAAACTACTGTTAAAACTCACGTTAACAATATTTTCCAAAAACTACAAGTTAACGACAGAACTAATGCAGTTTTATATGCTCTTAGCCACGGTTTCAAAACAAGCAAAACAGCAGCTATGACAACAGTATAAAATTCTAACACACATAAACTACAAGGGTTCTGCATAAAGTGTAAGAACCCTTTATTTTTTAAAGAGGAAAAATGAACGAAATAATTACAGATGAAAATCTTAAACTTCAGATAAGATGCGTTTCTCACGAAATCAGAAATCATCTTTCTATTTGCGATATGTATTCTCAAATCATTAGAAAAAACCTAGAAAAATCAAAGATTGAAAACCCTTCAATTGAAAATGCCCTCGATTGCATCCAGAAATCAATCCAAATCATCGGAACGAATTTACTAGATTTAAAATCCCTAAATAGTACAACTGAAAGAATTTATGACTTTAAATCTATCATTGAAAAGGGAGTAGAACTATCAAAAGCTTATACAAATGAAGAAAAAAATATTGAATTTGAAGTTTTCATCAAGAATACAAGCAACATAAAAATTGATGAAAATCGTTTCCTTTCTTGCATTGTAAACATTATTAAAAACGGAATTGAAGCAATCGAGATAAAGGGTAAAATTGAAATTCTTGCAGAAATAAAAAATAATCTAGGAATAATTAAAATTTCAAACAACGGAAAACCAATTCCCAAAGAAAAACAGGAAAGCATCTTTAATGAAGGTTATACAACTAAAAAAACTGGATGTGGATTAGGTTTGTGCATTTGCAAAAAATATTTAGAAAACCAAAATGCAACTCTTGAACTCGTAAAATCTATAAAAGGTCAAACACAATTTGAAATAAAAATTCCTATTACAACATATTCTACTAAGGAGGAGAATCCAGAATGAGTGTCAGAGAGGATGTAAAATTATTACTCGCAAAAGAAGCTGTTACAATGAAATCCATTGCAGAAAAAATGAAGGACAGAACAGGTTACCCTTACAATTTGAAAGTTCTTTCTGACAAATTAGCACGGAAAACTCTTAAATATGAAGAGTTTAAGCTTATCACAGATATTTTAGGCTACGATATTGAACTCAAGAAACGAAATCACTAAATCTCTTCTTTTTTAGCTTTTCCACTAAGTTGACCACAAGCAGCATCAATATCTGCACCACGTTCTAACCTCACTGTAACTTTCTTTCCAGAATGTTCCATCAGTGCTTTGAATTTCATTATCGAATTATTGTCAGGTCGTTTGTAATCATTTTTTGCAGTTGGATTATATGGGATTAAATTGATATTGCACTTAATATCTTTCAAATACGTAGCCAACTGTTTGGCAGAAGAAATTGTATCGTTCAAACCTTTGATTAGCAAATATTCAATTGTAATTCTTCTGCCTGTTTTATCAACATAATATTTTAAAGCCTCATGAAGATCTTCCATCGGATATTTATTTTCGATTTGCATTAATTGCTTTCTTATTTCATGATTTGGAGCATGAAGCGACAAAGCAAGAGTAGATTGCATATCTAATTCAGCAAGTTTTTTAATTTGAGGAATTATTCCAGAAGTTGAAACCGTCAATCTCCTAGCCCCAATTTGAAAACTTTCGTTCAACATTTCCATCGATTTTAGGACATTATCAAGATTTAATAGCGGTTCTCCCTGTCCCATAAAGACAACATTTGTAACCTTTAAACCTGTATCACGTTGAATCGTTAAAACTTGTTCGATAATTTCCTTATAACTCAAGTTTCTAATAAAACCACGCTTACCAGTAGCACAGAAAGAACAATTCACAGCACATCCAACTTGAGAACTTACGCACGCAGTCAAATTCGCACGATTATCAAAACGCATCAAAACAGTTTCAACACATTCACCATCTGGATATTCTAGCAAATATTTTATAGTTCCATCTGAGCTTACTTGTTTGACTTTTATCTTTATATCCGTAACGGTTGCAACCTTTTTTAGTTCTTCACGGAATTTTTTTGACAAGTCTGTCATTTCGTCAATTTCTTTGACTGATTTAAGATAAATCCAATTATGGATTTGTCTGGCCCTAAATTTTGTCGCACCGAGAGAATCTGTGATTTTCTCGATTTCTCTTAAGTTTAATCCTGATAAAGTTTCCATAGAATAATTATTCCATGCTGAAAAATTTTGTACAATCTAAATTACTTTTTCCAGATTATTTTTATAATAATTTAGAATTTCAGCCATCGCATTCAGTTTTAACATAATGGACTCAGACTGTGTTTTCCAATCTTTATATCCACAAGTTAATGGTAAAAATGCAATCGGATTATCAGGGAAATCACGGCATATTTTCGGACGATTAGCGTATTCAGGGCAACGATTATCGTCAGTTACCTTTGGACAATGGTAAATAAAATATTCGGATTCCTGCTTAAACTTAAGCATCTCAACGTATTCAGGAAACACCTTCCTCGCCTCATCTAACGAAGAATAAGGAACAAAGGTATTTATGAATTGAAGAGCAAGAGAATCGCCGTTCTTGGCTTTTTGTGAAAGTTCTTCTGGTGAAAATTCACTAACCGCAAACTTACAGCACACCCCACACCCGACACAATGACAAGATTCTCTCGCTGTTGCCACCATACCGAGATTAGATGCGATTTCGTCGTTAAGTTTTTGATTGATTAGATTTAAAACTTTATTTTGCCAATCTCTACCAGTAGAATGAACATCGTACGAATCAAATATTTCTCCTTCAAAATTTTGAGGCTTTAGAGAATAAACTTCATCCTGCAAAGACTTAGCATATTCCAAAAATATCTGTCTATATTGGCTTTTCAGTAAATCTAATTGGTCAGACAAATTTTCCATAAATGAATTCCTTTAGGAAGTTTGTCTTCCCATCTCTTAACTGATTACATATCTAATATACCATTTTTTTTAAATTCCGTAAACCTAGTATTTTTACTTACGTAAAAATACGACTAGCCACTTGGGCTAGTTGGGTACTTGACATCCTTAGTATCAGTGGATAAACGGCTTCCTATATTTTTCTACAATTTTCAAATTATTCTTACTGGGAAAGTAGGTTTTTAAAAACAATAATAATGACTGATAACTATTTTCTAAAAAATCGTCTTTCTTATTCCAGCCATTTTCCATCAAACAATGCAGAATATCTTCTTCATTTTTGTTATTCTTTTTCTGGTAAAGGGCAATACATTCCCCAGTTCTATGCCTACCATAATGGCAGTGAATATATGTTTTTGAAGAATTATTATTTAATGTTTCTACTACTTTTTGAAAACTACGATCTTTAGGAATAGATTTTTGCGAAAACGAAAGAGGAACATTGATATATTTAATATTAAAAATCTTACAATATAACTTCTCTAAAGACTGCAAAAAAGAAGAACCTGATTTAGTTCCACCCCTCAAATCAATTACCTGCTTAACCCCATCCATCTTTAATCTCGCAGCCTTTATAGGGGTAAAAACAGCACTACCACGAGATAATCTATCATCCACTTTGATTATCTTTTGATAACCAAACATATATCTTAAATCACGAATCTTCATAACTATTGATTATAAACATCTAAAACAATATTTTTGCTACCTTGAATAGAAAATTCAAAAATACAAAAATTAAATATGTCTTTCAACAGGATTTAATAGCAAATCTGCAAGTCTATCTGCCCCCATAAATCCTCGTTCTGATACTATTTTAGCAGCTGTTTTATTATCGTAATCAACAAATCTATGACGAATTTCAAAAGAACCTTGAGAAAAATCAATAACAGCATAACAAGCTTTTGGTTGTTCTGTCATTGGACGACCAACACTACCTACATTTACAACTGTTTGATTAGTATTTGTTTGATAACCACAAGGGATATGAGTGTGTCCACAAAGTATAAGTTTTTCTGTTGTTCCAGAAATAATTTCTTCAACTTCTTCTAACGGCATTTCTGGCAAAATATCTTCGTTATTCGCTCTTGGAGAACCATGAACCAACAAAACACTACAACCTTCAACATCTAAACTCAATTGGGGAGCTAAACCTTCTAAATATGCTCTATGAGAATCATCTAATAATGTCACATCATCTGCAATAGCATTAGCCATAAGAGGATATTGAGCTTCTAAAAATTCAACAACTTCTGGGCCATATTGAGCTATCATTTTGTCAGTATTTCCTTGAATAACAGTCCAAGCACTTTGGCTCATCACATAATCCATAACTTCTTTTGGTTGAGGACCAGCTAAAGCTAAATCACCCAAACAAAAAACATGCTCGCATTGTTGATTAACTATATCATTCATAACAGCTTCTAGAGCTTGTACGTTTGCGTGGATATCTGATAGTACTGCAATTCTCATAATTTATTAACCCTCTCAATTTTCTTGTGCTACAATTATTCTATGATAAAAAGAAGAAAATCAAAAGAAATTTCAATCGGAAATGTAAAAATCGGTAATAATAACCCGATTAGCGTTCAGTCAATGTGCAATACAGACACACGTGACATAGAAGCAACGACACGTCAAATTAAAGAACTCGCAGATGCTGGATGTGAACTTGTAAGACTTGCAGTCTTGAATAAAGATGCAGCTGAAGCAATTAAAGAATTGGTTAAAATCTCACCAGTTCCATTGATTGCTGATATTCACTTTGATTATCGTTTAGCCATTCAGTGTATAAATAATGGGATTTCAGCATTAAGGTTAAACCCTGGGAATATTGGGAAACGTGAAAATGTTGAAAAAGTAGTAACACTTGCAAAACAACAAAATATCCCAATTAGAATTGGAGTTAATGCTGGTTCTCTAGAAAAAGATTTGTTAGACAAAGATATTCCACTACACGAAAAAATGGTGGAAAGTGCAATGAAACATATTCAAATCTTGGAAGACTTAGATTTTGACAAGATTAAAGTTTCCTTAAAATCATCAGATGTTTTAACAACAATTGAAGCGTATCGATTGATGGCTCAAAAAGTTGAATACCCTCTTCATCTAGGGGTTACAGAAGCTGGAACATTAAAAGGCGGACTAATAAAATCTTCAGTTGGACTTGGAACATTATTAGCAGAAGGAATAGGAGATACCATAAGAGTTTCCCTTACAGAAAATCCTGTCGAAGAAGTTTTTGCAGGTTATGAGATTTTAAAAAGCTTGAAATTAAGACAACGAGGGGTAAATTTTGTATCTTGCCCAACTTGTGGCAGAACACAAATTGACTTAATCGGACTAGCAAAAAAAGTTGAAGCACGATTCAAAAATCTTGATAAAAACATAACAATCGCAACTATGGGCTGCGTAGTAAATGGTCCAGGCGAAGCAAGACACGCAGATTTTGGAATTGCAGGAGGCATAAATGAAGGCTATGTTTTCAAAAAAGGCGAAATTGTTGCAAGGGTTCCAGAATCCGAGCTTTTAGATAAATTAGAAGAAGTTATAAATAATTCATTATAAAATTTGGGGGTACGCAATAAGTACCCTTTTTATTCTGAAAAATCCTACATATAATATAGGATTTTTTTTTGTAAATAAATTATAATAATATTGCAACATCCTTCAGAAATTATTATAATGTTACAAAAAGAGGTGACTATGAAAACTAAATTATTATTAATTGCAGCAGTTGCAGTAATGATTCCTTTGCAAGCTCAAGCAGCAGTATCAGTAGATACAACAACAGATGCTACATACGTAAAAAACCAAGGGTATTCTGCTCAAACAGCTGATATGATTAACATTACTAAAGCGAGAGCTGCTGGCGAAGAATATTATACAAAAGATGAACAAGCTTTTAAAAATCAAAATAAATTCGTAAGATTCTGGAGAAAGTTATATGTATATACAGATCCAGCTGCAGAAGATTATTCATTCTATCATCATAATACCCAAGAAGTTCCAAAATATTATGATTTATAATAAGTTTTTATTGATTATAAGTGCTTTCATTCTTATTGGAAGCACTTATACCAATAACCAAGCTTTTGCAATAGAATTTGGGGAGATTAAATACAATAATGCACCTATCGATTATGAAAAAATCGACAAAGAGTCAACATTAAAGTTGGCTGATTTTTATTTTAAGAGTGCATTGGCTTCAAAAAATCCAGAAGAAAGAAAAAAATATTTGCAAAAAGCAAGCGGAGAGTATTTTATTCTATCCAAAACAAACCCTGGAGAGCTTTATCCAATAGTTCAACTTGCAAGGGTGTATGATTGGGAAGGTAAAGATAGATATTCCAAAGCTTATTTCTTTCAAGCTTTAAAAATTGATAAAAATAACCCTTCTACGAATTTTTATTTTGGGGATTTTTATTTATACCGAAAAGATTACACAAAAGCAGTATATTTCTACAACAAAGCTTTCGATAACGGATTCAAAGAAAACTATGACGTCATTCTAAAAATGGCAAATATTTATGAAAAACTTGGAGATTTGCTCCGTGCAAATCAATATTACAAAAAAGCGTTTTTACTAAGACCAGACAATTCTCGTTTACCAGACAAAATCAGAGAAATAGAACGTTTAAAATACCAAAATACGGGATATTATAAAAGGACAACTAAATAACAATGAAATTCAAGCGTATAATCACAACAATAATAGGACTATGTTTAACAATAATTAGTGTAAATGCCGAAGAAGCAACTTTCGGAGCTCCTAGTGGTATGGCGTTTGAACCTTTAATGCTAAATCAATCAGAAGTTGTTTTCAAACAAGCCTCTACAAAAGTTGATGCTATCGACCCAGTTTTATCCGCATCATATTTTCCAGGAGGAAGAGGTGCAAATAAATTGATTATTTATACCCCTAATTTTGGAATTCACACTGGCACAAACGAATTTGGGACAGAAGCAATTGTAACAGGAAATATTGTTACCTCTCTAAGTGGTGCAGATTCAACAATCCCAGCCAACGGATTAGTTATAAGCGGACACGGAGTAGCTAAAAACTGGATTACACAAAATGTCACTGTTGGCTCAAAAGTCTATGTGGACACCGAAAATAATAAAATCACCGTTTACACGACATCTGATAGTTTTTCATACGAAGCAAAATCTAAAATATTTGAAGCTCAATCGATGATTGATTATTATAAAAGCAGAATGCTAAATTACAAACCAGAACAAGCAGAAAACCATATTCAAGTTGCAGAAAATTATCTAAAAATTGCAGAAAGTGAAACAAAAAATAGTGTAGTCCTAAAACAATATACCCAAGAAGCTATCGATGAAGCAAATATGGCAATAAAAACAAGCCTTCCATACATCGACAATGAGTTAAAAGGAGTTTGGATTAGACCAACTGAAACAAGTAAAGAACAAATCATTTCAACACTTGATAACTTGAAAGCAAATGGATTTAATAGCATCTTCCTTGAAACCTATTTTCACGGAAAAACAATCTTTCCAAGCCAAGTTATGAATAAATATGGATTTACAGTTCAAAACGAAATATTTCAAGGTTTTGACCCACTTGATGTTTGGATAAAAGAAGCCCACAAAAGAGGGATAAAAGTTCATACGTGGTTTCAATCTTTCTACGTTGGAAATCAACCGCCAGAATCTAATCCTTCCAGCATTCTTGCGGTTAGACCAGATTGGGGGAATAAAACAAAACAATACTCTTCATCAACTCGTCCAACAAAATCAATATCTGAGCATAACGGATATTTTCTAGACCCTGCAAACCCAGAAGTTCAAGACTTTTTAGAAGAACTAATTAAAGAAATAATCACGACTTACAAACCAGATGGAATAAATCTTGACTACATCAGATACCCAAATGCCACAGCTGGAAACGATATGGGTGCTTGGGGTTATACTGATTACGCACGAAATGAATTCAAACAAATGTACGGAGTAGATCCCAAAGATCTTACTGTTTCAGATGTTCAATGGTATGATTGGAACCAATACAGAAGAAATAATGTAACAAACTTTGTTCAAAAAATTGGACAACTTGGAAAACAAGAACACGTGTATATAAGTGCCGTTATTTTTCCTGATTTAGCATCTGCACTAGCGGCTAAACAGCAGGACTGGAGAACGTGGTCATCAAATGATTATATTGATGGTTTTACCCCTCTATTTTTGACATATGATTCTAAAATGCTAGCATCTATGATGAATGACGTTATGAGAGTTAAATCTCCAAAAACAGACCTTTATGCGGGGCTATTTGTAACCTTTATGGGTGGAGCTTCAGAAGATTTAATCAGACAAATTTATGAAACAAGAAAAATGGATGCAAACGGAGTTATTATCTTTGACTATGCTCATACAACACCTGTTTATACTTCAACGTTGATGGCTAGTGCATTCAATTCAATGAAAGAAACAAAAAGCCAAATTGCACAAACTCAAAAAAAAAAGAGGATATTTCGCAACAAAAAGAAAAAAGCAAAAACTCAACAAGAAAAGTCATAACAACAACTAATAGCAAGGGACTTTGGGTTTTTACTAAACAAGATTAGAAAAAATATCTCAATTATGCTTTTTTACTAGGAAAAAACTTATTGATTAGATTTAAAAATCTTTTAGCCATAGGAGTTGTACCTTCCTTGGTAATTCCGCTTCCTGTTACCATAGCCATTTCATCAACTTCAGTAGAATGAACTTTGCCATTCGCCATTGAGCCACAAATACTGTCACCATTACTTTTATGGATTAAAAAATCTCGAATTCTATTATTTTCAAGAATAATTGTTGTTGAAGGACGAAATTCATCTCCATCCATTGAAAAACGTGTAATTAAAGAATTTCCGTTAGGAAGACTATCATATGATTTTCTTAAAACAGGTGTTTCTACTCCGCTTTCACTTTTTACAAGGGACAATACAGATGAAGAACTAGACTTTGCACGTTTAAGAACCAAATTACAACCATGTTTTGCACTATAAAGACTTTTTAATATTTCTGTTTTCATAAATAAAAATTAACTCCTATTAACACTTATGTTTTATTTAAAATACGTGAATTTTAAAATTTGCTATTTATGGAAAAATTTAATAGGTCTATAAGTGGATAAGTCTATAAGTTAGTTACGAGAGGAGAAAATTCCTCATCCTTCCACTCGGGGGAGGATGAGGGTTTAAACCTAACGAGTACGGATTGAGATACTTCGCATTGCTCAGTATGACTGTTCAGATTTACTATGGGGTTCGGGGGCGGAAGCCCCTGATGACTCGAGCCATTTTATCATTCGTGTTTTTCTTTTTCGGTTCTGCTTTTTCTTTTTTCGTCGAAATAAAAAAGAAAAAGTGAACAATTAGACTTATAGATGTAGTTTCTAATAAACCCCTCTCCCAACCCCTCTCCCTTGGAGAGGGAGCTATTGAGTAAACAAAATCTCTTAGAATATTATAACCTACGCTCTCCTCTCGGAGGGACGTCATTCTGAGCGAAGCGAAGAATCTCTTGTAAAAAGAAGAAACTTAATTATCTTCACCATACCATTACCAAAAATAGTTCAACTATTCCCCTCCATAGGTTTAGATACTTTACATCATTCTTTGCTTTTTATATAATTTTGGTAAGTTTAGAAATAAAATAAGGACGAAAAATGAGCAAATATTTATTAGAAGTTGGAACAGAAGAATTACCATATAAGTTTATTCCTAGTGCAATTGAACAATTAAACAAAGGTTTTACAACATTTTTAAATGATAATAAAGTTAAATTTTCAGATGTTAAAGTTTATGCTACTCCACGTCGTTTAGCCGTTATTGTAGATGGATTGGGAAATAAGACAGAAGATGAAGAAAAAATTGTAAAAGGTCCAATCGCAAAAGTTGCATTTGATGAAGCTGGAAATTTAACTAAAGCTGGAGAAGGTTTTGCTAGAAAAAACAATCTTTCTAAAGAAGATTTATATATAGAAGATAACTACGTTCACGCAAAAATTGTTATCAAAGGAAAACCAATTGCAGAACTTTTACAAGAAAATGTTCCTTCAATCTTTATGAAACTTCAAGGCTCACACTTTATGAGATGGGGCTATAATGATGAGAAATTCTCTCGTCCTATCAAATGGATTGTTTCAATTTTAGATGAAAATGAAGTAAAAATTAAAATCATTGATAAAGAATCTTCTAATCACTCAAGAGGACACAGATTCTCTACTCAAGATATTTTAATCAAACACCCAGACAATTACGTTGAAGAAATGAAAAAAGCTCACGTAATTGTTGACCAAGCTGAAAGAAAACAAATTATCGTTGAAAAAGCAAAAGAAGAAGCTGCAAAACTTGGTGCAGTTCCTTATTATACTGATGATTTATTAGAAGAAGTTACTTTTATTACTGAATATCCAGTTCCAGCAGTTTGCGAATTTGATCCAGTATATTTAGATATTCCAGAAGAAGTTACTGTTACAGTTATGGCTGTACATCAAAGATATTTTGCTCTTCACAAAGATGGAAAACTAATTAACAAATTTATCACAATGACTAACTATATCGGAGATGAATTTAAAAATATTAAAGCTGGAAACGTTAGAGTAATCAAAGCTAGACTTGACGATGCAGTATTTTTCTTCAAAGAAGATACTAAAAAACCTTTAGTTGATTACGTTGAAGCTCTTAAGGGCGTTACATTCCAAAAAGGAATGGGAACAATGTTTGATAAAACTCAAAGACTTATCAAATTATCAAACGCTATCGCTGGAGATTTGAATGTTCCTACTAAAGATGTTGAAAGAACAGCTCTTTTATGTAAAGCAGATTTGACAACAAACTTAGTATTTGAATTTACAGAACTTCAAGGTTTCATCGGAGCAGATTACGCAAGAGTTTCAAAAGAAGATGATAAAGTTGTTCAAGGTATCAAAGAACACTATTTCCCATTAAATGCAGAAAGTGAAACAGCAAAAGGGATTGAAGGACAAATTGTTGGTATTGCGGATAAAATTGACACAGTTTGTGCAGTGTTTGCAGCAGGTAAAAAACCAACTGGTTCTTCTGACCCATTGGGTGTTCGACGTGCAGCTCTAGGGGTTATCAAAACAATTTTAGATGGAGAATTAAAAATTGATGTTGATAAATACATTAAAGAAGCTCTAAAACTTCTACCTGTTCAAAGAGATTGTGCAGATGAAGTTAATGAATTCTTTGTACAAAGAATGATTATATTCTTAGCAGACAAATATAATAAAAATGTTTTAGAAGCATGCTCTAAGAAAAATCCTCTAAAAGATATTGCAGATTATGTCCAAAGAGTTCAAGTTGTAAGCGAAATGAATTCTCCTCAACTTAATGAAAATGCAAACAGAGTAATTAGAATTCTAAAAGATTCAACTGGCGAAAATGTTAACGAAAAATACTTTGTTGAACCAATTGAAAAAATATTATATAATGCCATAAATAACATTGATGAAAATGTTAATTACAATAAATATTTAGAAGAATTAGAATCATTAAATTCAACAGTTTCAAAATTCTTTGAAGATGTTCTTGTAATGGATAAAGATGAAAATGTTAAAAATAACAGAATAGCATTGTTATCATTGTTAAAAGGCAAATACGAACACTTAACAGATTTTAGCAAAATCTAAAAATGTAAATATTTGTAAACAACTAAGAAAAAAAAGTCAATTATTTTTCTTTAGGATATTTTGAAATGGTGCAAGAAGGTAAAGGTAAAGAGGTAACGCAATGTTTGACCGAATTAAAAACTTAAAATTAGTAAAACAACTAAAAGATAATGTAAGTCCAAGGTTGCGTTGGCTTTCGTTTTCAAATAAAAATAAATTAGACAAAAGCACTACGGATTATTTAGAAGCAATAAGTGGTGTGGATAATCTAAAATCACTTTCTGACGAACAGGAGCTAGAAGCAATGGTCAGAGCCCAACTCAAAGAAGAATTTCCTAACATTGAAAGTATGAAATCTTATGAGTTGCTAGTAGATGCTGTAATGCACAACATCAAGAAAAAACAGCTTCAAGCCACAGACAACCTTGATATAGAATAAGTTGTCACAAACTATTAAACTCAAAAATAGTACCCCTCGAGGGTATTATTTTTTTTGCTATTTTTTACAAAGACTTTTCGTCAAATTATACACTAACTCCAACTTTTCAGAATTGTCGCTAATTTGGGCAATATTCTGGTTAATCATTTGCAATAACTCGGCACAATCTTTCAGATGATTTGTAGCAAACAATTCTTCGGCAGTAATATCAAACGCTTCAAGAATCTTATCTAAGGTTTCAGCTTTGACAAAATTTTCACCAGTTTCAATACTACTTAGGGCTTTTTGAGATACATCTATCAACTCAGAAAGTTTTTCTTGAGTATAACCCTTTTCAATTCTCATTCGTTTTATTTTTTTACCAAGTTCTTTTTTTATGCTCATAATTACAATTTAAAATTCTTTATCACATAACTTTACTGCCTATAAGTATTATATGTAAAGTTATGTAAACCTCGAACCACTTGTTAATTCAATATTTAAAGAATTTACTATTTTAAGTTCTTATTTTCTGCAATTCTGAAGAAGCAAATGTTTTTATATAAATGTAAGTGATGTGCATTTTTCACGAGAGATAAGATTACAAAAAGAGGAGATTTAAACATGAAAATCGGAGAATTTGAAACATTAATGAGTCAGTTAAACTCAATTAAATTAAATGGGAATGAAGATTTAAAACTTCAAGCAAAACGCAGCCCACTTAAATTGACAACGATTGGAGGAAAAGCAACAAAACAAGTTACATCAGAAGATGTTGAAAAATTTTTGAACGAACCTCGCCCAAGTAAAGCTGCACAAGGATTATTAGAAAAAAGCCCAATCGGTTTAGGAGCAGAACCTTCAAAAGAAGATATTAAAAAGATGGGATACGAATTTGCAGGAACATCATATCACAAAGGAGCACCTACAACCTATAAATCAGCTGACGGAGGCACAATCACAGTATATAACGGTGAAGGAACAGCAGAAATGGGCGAAGATAAAAGAAAAATTGTATATCAAAAAGGGAATTTGATACAAGAAATGTATTATGATGATAATGGAAATTTTAAGGAAGGAAAAATCCTAATAAAAGACAATATTGCAGGATTTGAAGAAAGAAGAATCAGCTTCTTGACTGAAAACGGAAAAACAAGTTTTATTGAATAGAACTAAAGCATATACAAACAACAAAAATCGATTCGGAATCGAATCGATTTTTTATTCTAAATTAGCAAACTAGGGAATTATATTTTATCTAAATATATTTTACAAATTAGATATGACAACAATTATTGGTATTCCACTAGAAAACAGGATAGAAGAATCAATAAAACTTCAAGAAATTTTATCAAAATATGGATGTTCAATTAAAACAAGAATAGGGCTTCACGATATGGGCGATTACAAATGTTTAAATTATGGTGTCGTTCTAATTGAAGTTGTTAATAATATAAACGAAATATATGATAGCCTTGCTAAACATTGGAACATCCAATCAATGAAGTTTTAAAAATTGTAAACAATAAAATAATAAACTATCAAAAATAATCTTGATGTGTTTTCATGCTAAAGGGATACTCAAGATGATAAACTCAATTGACAGACCAGCGAATAATGTAAAGACAAGTATATTTTACATTAATGATTTTCATGGAAAGTCAATAAATATGGAAAGAACTGTTACAGCAGCAAATGCTTTTGATGCTAGAAATAAAAATGAGCCTAATGTTGATACATTAAAACTTTCTTCTGGCGATATTATGATTGGCGAAGATTTTAAAACAAACCAATTAGCCGTAATGTTTCAAAAAAAATTAGGTATTACTTCCTCTGCTATCGGAAATCACGAATTTGATATGCAGGATAAAATTCGTACAATTCTTCCTCAAATAAATTATAATTTACTATCTACAAATATAAAAATCACCCCCAATAGCCCTTGGCACAACAAAGTAGCATCTTCATCAATTGAAGAACATAATGGTCATAAATACGGAATTATTGGAACAACACCTATCGATTTATTCAAAAGGTCAAAAGAAGGTTCTATACAAAAGGAAATTCATGTTGATAAAATAAAAGAAACAATTGAAGATATTCAAAAAGAAGCGGATAATTTACAAAAACAAGGAATTAATAAAATTATCTTACTTTCTCATTTAGGTTATACAGTAGATAAAATTATTGCAAATCAAACAAAAGGTATCGATGTAATCTTAGGTGGACACTCACACGATTTGCTTTTTGATGTTAAAGAAGGAGAAAATCTTTTCTACTCTAAATTAGGAGAACCAGTTATTATTACACAAGCTGGGCGAGATGGTAAAAATTTCGGGATTTTAAACCTTGAATTTGATGCAAACGGAATAATTAAAAAAGTTCAAAATAATATTGGCAACACCCACGATTTTAAACGATATGCACCTATAAAATACGTTTTCGATAAAGTTTTCGGTGCAAGAACAACTTATGGATATATTAACGAAGCTCCAGGCCCATTAAGCCACGATTTGATTGAACCGAACCCACATGCTTATTTCATTGCGGACTGTATAAGAAAAGATTTAGATGCAGATATTGCAATTCTACCTTCTTCAAATGTTCGAGGATACTTTGAAAAAGGAAAAGTAGATACAAGAATTTTGGCAGACATTTTGCCATTCAAAAATAAATTATATGAAGTTAATTATTCAGAAAAAGAACTTGTAGATGCTTTTAAATTAGCATCAAAATCTTTCACCAACATTGCCAATAAACCAGGAATATTTTACGCTTCTGGCATAAAATACACCGTTTCTAAAAATGGGCACTTGAAATCAATGTCATATATCGATAAAAAAGGAAAAGAAAAACCAATCGATATACATAATCCAAAAGAAAACAAGTTCTATAAAACAATCATAAACGACTATTGTGCAATGGGGAATGATGGATTTAAAATTCTATATCAACCAGACAGAGTCATTGCAAAATATCAATTTGATGCGACTAAATGTATAAAAGATGTTCTATCAAAATCTGACAAACCAATCGACATCAAAGACGACAATAGAATTAAAATTGTCTAAAGATTAGCTAATTTATCTTTAACAATTTCAACAAGTCCACGAGTATAAACAAGTTTCACAACCATCATTAAGTAAGTTGCAATACACAAAATTATATTGTTTACAGAAAATTTCAATGTTTCTTGAGTAATTCCTGCACTATATTTAAACATTAAATATACCAATCCTGCTGGAATAATTAGTAATAACACTATTTGTAAGAATAATTTAATCACATCTCCCAATGTTTGATTTAAAACTTTAAACAAAGTCAAAAATGAAAACAACGCAGGACGAAGTTTGAAATCTTTAGCAAACGCAATAGAAATAAGATTTATAAACGGCAATATACATAGAAAAACAGAATAATAAACGTAGAACAAATGATTTGTTGCTGGAACAGTAACAAATCCAACCACCATCAAAAATGCTTCATATATATACCAACTAATCAACACAGGCAAAGTTCTTACAAATGCCGAATAAGAAGATAGTTCTAATTCGGGAAGAGCCATTTTATCTTGAAAAACATTATTCGCAAATGAATAAATATATCCGCAAAAGAAAAATATAGTCATCAATGCAAATACAAGCAAAATATAGGCCTTTTGAGAAGGAATTGAAGTAACCCAACTAAATATATTTGCAAACGAATACGACAAATACCCAACAGTTGAAATTGCACAAATTCCAAGTAATGCAAATAATGTAATATGATTCAACAAAGAATTTTCTTTTGTATATAAATCTTTTAAATATGATAATACATTCATCAAGCCAAAATCTCTCTTCTCTCTAATTATAGCAATACTAAAGCTAATTGCAAGAGAGAAATTTTTATAATAAAATTCACATATGGATACAGAATTAAAACAAGAGATTAACGTCATAAAGCCACGACTTGAAAAAATCAAGGAGTGTCTTTGACCCTGAAAAGATAAAACAAGAATTAACAAAACTTGAAAATCAAATGCAAGATCCAAACATTTGGACAGACACTGCAAAAGTAACTAAAATTGGACAAGATATTAAAGAAAAAAAAGAGATTTTAGAAAAACTTTCCCATTGGTCACAAACAATTGAAGATGCCCAAGTAACAATTGAACTTGGAGATAAAGATTTAATTGCAATTAGTTATGAAGAAATTCAAAAACAAGAAAAAGAATTAGAAAAATTTGAACTTCAACAAATGTTATCTGGAGAATACGACAGTGCAGATGCGATTTTAACCATCAATTCTGGAGCTGGAGGAACAGATGCTCAAGACTGGGCAAGTATGCTCCTTCGAATGTACATGCGTTGGGCAGAATCAAGAGGCTGGAAGGTTGAATTATTAGACAAACTTGATGGAGAAGAAGCTGGAATTAAATCTGCAACCATCAAAATTTCTGGGAAGTACGCCTTTGGCTATTCTAAAGCCGAAAAAGGCGTCCACAGATTAGTTAGAATTTCTCCATTCAATGCAAACGGGAAACGACAAACAAGCTTTGCCTCTGTTGAAGTTACACCAATTATTGAAGATTTTGAAAAAACAATAAATATTCCACCAGACGATTTGGAAGTTACTACAATGAGATCAGGCGGAGCTGGCGGACAAAACGTCAATAAAGTAGAAACAGCTGTTAGAATTTTGCACAAACCTTCTGGAATTGTCGTAAAGTGCCAACAAGAACGTTCTCAACTTCAAAATAAAGAATACGCAATGCAAATCTTAGTATCAAAACTTCTTGCAATAAAAGAAGCTGAACACGAAAAAAAATTATCTGATATTAAAGGTGAAACAGCGGATATTAATTTTGGATCTCAAATTCGCTCTTACGTATTCCACCCATACAAGATGGTAAAAGACCACCGTACAGGTTGCGAAACAGGAAATGTTGACGCTGTTATGAACGGTGATCTTGATGAATTTGTTGAAAGTTATTTAAGACAAAAACAAAATTAATTTGAAGTTCCTTGAGGATATAGAATTTTTTCTTCTTCAGATCCTGTTATTGGAACAACAGAAATAGGGTACATTAATAATGTATATCTATCCGCAATCTTTGTGCTTGTACTCATTTTATTTGGTCCTTTGCTAAACCCATTAACATCAATAGTTAACATCGCACAAGCAGTAGATTCACTTGCCTTCTTAGAATAATTTGGTTCACAAGATTCTCTTAGTTTTTCATATTTAACTTCTACACCATTAGAAAGTCTAATTCCCTCTGGAATATCAACAACTTCAGCAGTATTTTCTTTAATCCCTTTATTCCAGATATCATCAGAATTGGTAAATTCCCCATCATTCTTTGCCATTGCCATCAATTGAGCTTGGTTTAATGTAGAAATAGTTTTCAAAAAACTTCTTCTAAAATTAGCACCACTTGCATTTCCCTCCATCACAGGAAGCACTATTGCCGCAACAATCCCTAAGAAAAATAGTGCAATCTGAAAAACAATTCCCAAGATAACAAAACCTATCAAAACTTTTGCCCAAGTAGGTAATCCGTTCACTTTTGAACCACATTTAGGACACGTCTTAATACGATTATCCATAATTTCAAACCCACACTTTTTACAATTCATACTTTTCTCCTTAAATAATAAACCGACAAAGTATATTATATCATTTTATTTCAAATTTCACAAGACAGCTAAACTATGATATAATTCATATAATGTTTTATTTTATATAAGAGGGGAATATATGGAAGAAAATACAAAAGTTGAAGTAACAGATAAAGATGTCTATAAACACTACTTTTCATCTATTTTAATTTACGGAATAGTATTTTTAGCATTAGCGATATGCCCAGTACTAAATGAGCAAATAGAATATGATTTTTGCAATTATATAGTTGTTCTTGGAGCATATTACATTGGCTATGTTGCATTGGCACTACCAATATTTTTATTTTTTAGACCTAAATCTATCTTAAAATCACGTAGCGTAGCAATCCTTGACTTCATTAAAAGACAATTTAAATTTGGATTAACAGTGGAAGAAAGAATCAAAAATATTGAACCAAAAGAAAATGAAAAACAAGCTCTTGTTATTTTATTTGTAAAAGCGTTCTTTGGATATTATTGTGTTAACCTTCTATGCAACAAATACATTCTTTCAATGGGTTATAACATAGACTTTTTAAAAGAATTTTTTAACCAAGCAGTACAATATGGTACAGCAAATGGAACATCGTTTGGAATTGCACAATACATAGATGATACGTTTGATATGTGGCGTCAACTAATTGTGATGGTAATAACTTTTGTTTTAGGATTCAGTTACCTTACAGAACTTGATTTATTCAAAAACAAAATCAAAACTGTTGATACAACACCACTTGGAATTATTAGCTGTCTTAGTTGTTATTATCCATTCTTAATCCTTACAGATAAGCTAATTCCTAGATTTCAAGAACAATCTATCCCTGTCGATAATTTTACACTAAGAATTATCCTAAACGTTCTTGTCGTATTAGCTCATTTAGGAATGATGTTAGCAGTACTTAGACTGGGAACAAAAGCGGGGAATTTAACAAACAGAGGAATCGTTACAAGTTTCCCTTATAATATAGTTAGACACCCAGAATATTCAATGAATATGATTTACATTATTTTGACAACAATTCCAGTAATGTTATTAGGCGAAATTTCAATATTTGGAAAAATAATTTTCACATTTGGGATTGGACTTTGGTTATACTTATATTATCTGAGAGCAGTTACAGAAGAAAGAAATCTACTTCAAGATTCTGAATATAGAGAATATGCTAACAAAGTAACCAAAAGATTTATACCAAAAGTATTTTAAAAACCACTTTAAAGACCTCTTACAGAGGTCTTTTATATATCTTAATAATATTATCTTTTAAATAACAAAATTATTTATGTTTATGAGTTAATAGAATAAATTTATGAGGGAATTTGAGAAGTTAATTATGCAGATAAACAGAATTTCAAACGTAAATTTTACTGCAGGGTATGATATTCATATCCATACTGGACATTGGTGGACTTCTTCTCCTCAAAAAACGAATGGAGCAATTGAAATTTCTTCTGGGAATTATGCATATCTAAAAGATTATTCACTAATTGATACTCTAGAAATTGCCAACAAACATTTGACTAATCCACATGACAAGATAGAAAAAATGTTTGTATCAAATCTTGATTGCATGGTTCGAAATCACCCAGATATGACAAAAAGTTCAATAACTTCTAATGGAACACCATTCTTATCTGATGAAATTAAGGGAAATTTAGACCTATACAACAAATACAAATCCAATCCAAATTACGTTCTATATGCGACATGCCAGCCAAGTTTCGGCAATCCGCAAAACATTGAAAAAGTTTTGAAAATTGCACCAGACAAATTCAAAGGTCTGAAATTTCATCCGAAACAACTTGATTTAAAAGCAGATGCCCCAAGTTATGATGGATATTTAGAACTTGCGAGAAAATACAAGTTGCCGTGCTTATTCCATTCTCAAGTAAATTTAGATTATGCAGAAGGAATTGAAAAAGTTATTCAAGATTTTTCTAAATTTGATAAATCTGATCCAGAGTTTATTTACAATTTAGCAAAAAGACATCCTACTGTACCAATTATAATGGCACATACTGGTGCAGGAGGGAAGCTTGCTCATCAAAAAGCAATTGATATTCTATTGAAATCAATTGATAATAAAGATGCAAAATTATATTGCGATATTTCGTGGGTTGATTTTGAAAATGATTTACCTGTAAAAACTCCGACTACAATTATTAATCTAATTAAAAAACTTAAAGATAAAAATGCCTTAGACCGAGTTCTTTTTGGAACTGACGCCCCTCTTGGCTGCTATGGAGGAAATGCAAAAATCTCACCAGAAGATGCTTATAAAATTACCATTGAAAATCTAAAAACATCAATTAGGGAAAACTTTGGAAGCGAATCAGACTCAATAATAAACAAAATATTTTGCGAAAACGCTCACAAATTATTCTTTGAAAATTCTGAATCAATAAGAAAATTTTCAAAATGTAATAAAGCGATAGCAATTATTCTATCAGGAATAATTACGTTAGGAGCTGTTTTTAGTGCAAACAGCTTTATCAAAAAGCAAAATAACATCACTTCAGCGAGCCAAGAAAATGTCGCAACAACTAAATAATCTCTTATAAAGTCCAAATGTAATCAACAACTTCTTGAAGAGAATAGATATTTTGTTGAACATAAAAGTTTTTACCTGTTTGTTCTTTCACATAAGTTAAGTTATGACCATCTAAAAAATCTTCGGTATAAGGTCTGAGCATAACAGTCGGAATCATTACAACGTCACAATCAACATCTTTAACTGTTCTAATTAAATCATCACTTGTAATAAGGCCTGCAACAGTAATATCCTGTCCCCAGTAATTTGACTTAACAGGGCAAACTTCAACTGTTAAATTTTTAATTTTATTTAGTTTCTTTGAAACCTCTTGAAGCATATTTTTCGCAGCATAAGAACAAGCAAAAACTATTTTATAAGGATGTGCAATTGATTTTGGTAATTCTCTTTTCTTAAAATCATCCAAAGTAATTCTCAACGAGCCAACCCCATCATCTAATTGGCAAAAATTACCATAGTATTTTGATGGCGGAATAGGCTTATCCGCAAGTAAAAAGAATTCATCTGAACAACAAACTCTTTTATACTTAGAAGAAATTTCGATAACTTCTTCCGCACATTTTTTATCAACTCGCTTTAATTCGCCATCTGCTCTGAATTGAGTAATTCCAACAGGTACAATTGCCACAGATAAAACTGTTGTTTTCAATTTTGCCAAATCTGATAACGTTCTCTCAAGCTCTGCACCGTCATTAAGCCCAGGGCATAAAACAATTTGAGCATGAAACGGAATTTTATTTTTCCTAAACCATTGCAAATTATCCAATGCCTTTCCTGCATTTGGATTACGAAGCATTTTTACTCTTAGCTCTGGGTTTGTTGTATGTACAGAAATATAAAAAGGTCCAAGATGCATTCTTTTTATTCTGTCTTTATCTGCCTCTTTTAGATTTGTAAGAGTTATATAAGTTCCTTGTAAATATGACAGTCTGTAATCATCATCTTTAATATACAAAGTATTTCTCAAACCCTTTGGCTGTTGATCCACAAAGCAAAACAAGCAATGATTTAAACAAGGTTTAATTTTATCAAAAATTGCACTCTCAAAAACTATTCCCAAATCATCATCATAATCTTTTTCAATTTCTATTTCTTCAATTTCACCATTAGTTTTTTTAATTTCAACAGTGATTAGTTCTGATTTCATATAAAAATTATAATCAATCATATCCTGCATTTTACAGCCATCGATTGAAAGTATTTCGTCACCTTTTTCAATTTCAAGTTCTTGAGCAATAGAATCTTCAAGAACACTATCTACTATTGCTGGCATTACCTTTTTCAAACCCCTCAATCATTGAAATAAAATTGTTATATTCACAAATTGTATTATCTAAAACGATTCTTTGATAAAAATCTATCGGATTATATTCATCTGCCATTGTTTTTTCAGCATTTAATTTATGCAAAATTGCGTTTGATTTAACTTCTTCAAACAATTCGTAAGCCTCATCACTACTTAAAAATGAAGCACAAGATAATTTAATCTTTGCATCAGACAAGAACTGTAATGGATTTGAAGAGAATGGTTTTAATAAAAGTTTTTTCAACTCTTTTAATCCATCTTTGGTAATTGAATAAAATATAGATAATTTTCCACCGTCAGACATTATTTTTGCAGAGCGGATACATCCACGCTTTTCAAGTCGAACTAGAGCGGGTTTTATAGCCCCAAAACTAGGATTAGTAAAGGCTTGAAAATTTTCTGAAATCCGTTTGTGGATTGCATACATAGTCAAATCGTGTTTTAACAAAGAATATAAAATTAGTAATTCAATCATACGACTATGTTAACATTAATTATTTATTTTAACAATTATAGCAAATTTTTCGATGTTTGTATTTAAGAAAAATATGATTTACATAAACAAACTTTCTCCAACAGTTAAACTTCCATTCAAAGAGGTTAAAGGTTCTGTTAATTATAGACAATCCAAAGCATGCAACATGGTTGATAAACTATATAGAGAAATCCTACCTCAATTTAATAAAAAAGAAGAAATAAGTTTTGCTCAAGCAAAAAAAGCATTGAAAAATGTTTTGAAAGGGCAAATAGATATCCCTATTAGAAAAAATGGATATTCTGATATTTTTGATGGAGGAAGTGATATTCTCTACTCAGAATTTACTGGACAAATCTCAAAAACAACTATTGACATTGGAACTATTAAGAATAAAATTAAACGTGTAGAATTAACTACATTGTTACATGAATTTCAGCATGTAGCAGATCAAATTTTCCACCCCAAATACCTCACCCGAAACCAAAAAATGGCAAATATTGGGTTATATACAAAGAAGTATGACAGGTTATATGATGATTTGATTTACAATAGAGAATTTCCAGAGGGGAAAAAAGATAAAAAAATAATTCTCAACCATCTTCGAAACAAAATTACTAAATTTTTACGAGGCTTGGATTATGAGGATAAAATAGATTATTTACAAGATATACGATATTCTCTAATTTCTGAAAAACACGCGTACAAAACACAATTAAAATATGCTAAAAAGCTAAATAAAAAGCATTTAAAAATCAATAAGGAAGATTTAGAAAATGAAAATAAAAATTTCATGTTTGATGAAAAAATTAAACTTATGAAAGATTTAGCGTTTGAAATTATTCAGAAAAATAGGCAAAAACATTCACTATTATTGAAAAAAGAAAATAAATTAAGAAATATTAACAACAATTAGAAAATTAAGCAATTTTAGATATTCACAATATTTAAGTAAGACAACAATTTAATAAACGACAAAAAAAGAAAGGAAGTAGTAGTATGGTAGATGCAGTACAACAAGCCCCAATTAAACCGTTCACAACAATCAAGTATAAAACTCAAGACGGTGAAAATGTTACAGCAACGAAGAACAATGGAATAGTAACTTTATCTGGAGATAAAAAAGGCGTTCGTCAAATGCCAATTGACGAATTCATGAAAAACGAATTACCAAAAATCGCACCATTAGAAAAAACTCCAGCAAAAGATACCGTTGAAATCTCAACTAAAAAACCTGAAGCAGAAGTTAAAACTGATAAAGCTGACAAGGCTGAAGCTCCAAAAGATGCAAAACCAGCAGACAAAACAGACAAAGCTCCAGCAGAAGTTAAAGCAGATGCTAAAGACGAATCAAAAGAACCTGCTGTTGGCAAAAAATTAGATGTAGCTGCCTAATTCCAACTACAAAATATTTTTCATAAAAGACTTTGAATGTATTTCATTCAAAGTCTTTTTTTAATAATTAGGTCTGCATAATTTCTTATAAACAGCAGATACAGCCGTACCTTGAACTATCGGCTGAAATTCGGCATATTTGTTATAATCTCCAGAAACAAAATTATCATGATAGCCATAAGAATCGATTACACCTATTTTATAAGTAGATTTTCCGCAATCAAGTGTATATTGACTTAAAGTATATTGAATTTTATTTCCATTTACAGGCTCATACTGCCCCTTATTATAAGATTTCAACAAAAATGTAAAGCCATATCTATCTTCTGTTCCAACAATACCATCTTCATAAATATAATTGTTTTCCGCAACCCACTTCCACATATCATTCACACCAGATTCATTTGCAATAACAAGCGAAATAGAAGATACGTAAAACGCAATAAATAACAAATATTTTATAATCTTTTTCACATTCTTATTATACTTATTTCACTAAAATTATCTACCTCTAATTAGATTATTTAACTTTTTGATACAAGAAAAATGTGTAATTGTCTTGTCTAAATGTTTTAACTGGAACAAAATTCATATTCAGCATCACACTGACATCACACAAGAATTTTTTGAACATTATTTCTAATTTTCTTGCAGGAATAACATAATCCCCAGGAATAGAATTTCTTAGGGTTTGAATATCCGTGATATTATCAGCATCAGAGCCATACAAAGCAATCAAGACATATCTACCCTTTGGAACAGTTTCATTAACATTTTTTGTAAAATAATCAAAGAAATTTCGACTAAAAACGTTGTTAGACATAACGGCATCATAAATAGTTAGAGCTTGACGTTCTATTATATCTTTTTGTTGTTTTTCGTCATAAAAATGAGTATTATAAGGATTTCTCAATTCTTTATGAAGATCAAAATCAAAAACTCTTGGGGAATACAAATCTCTAAAATAATACGGTGCATCAGCCCCAAATGGCATAATAACAATATCATCAACTCCAAGATTAAGTTTATCAGATTCAAGTCGCACGGTCTTAAACGCCAAAGTTTTCAAAACCTTGAAATCTCTTGCATTAAAATAATTGAAAATTCCACAAGCCAAAATAAATACAACTAAAAATCTTTCTACATGTTTTTGGGGTAATGCTTTAAACAGTCCAATAATCGCCAATATAAACATTGGAGTAACTAAATACAAAATATATCGAACAGTGAAAATATTTACCTGAAACATTGAAAATACTATTGATAAACAAAAACTTAAGATGAATAACTTATATAAAGCACTCAAAAAGCCATCAGATTTTTTCATTCCTTGAATATATCCATAAACAAAATACACGCAAGGAACAACCACAAGCATTGCAAATAGGAATGTTATTTGATAAGGATCGAAAGATGGCCAATAGATATTTTTAACAATTGTTGCCCCAAAGAAATTTCTTATCACATCCACAATATGGAAAAATGCCAACTCCCCTTCGTGCGAAATAACAAAAATACTTCTCATTTTTGCATAATAAGAAATCAATATAAAATAAGGAATTAATCCAACTATTTCAGCTCCTAAGCCCTTTATATACTTAAAGAAATCTTTCTTATTTTGAGAATACAAATAAGGAGCATAAGTCCCCCAAAGAGCAACGTTATATAATATTCCCCCAACTAATGTATATGGAATCAACAAATTAGTAATTACTAATTTTACAAGAGATTTTGTAGATTTAGTCTGCTCAAAATCAATTAAAAAATTCAAAGACAGAACAACTAAAAATACAACCATTGGGTACATTCTTACTTCTGCCGAAAACAAAACGAGTAATGGAGAAACCGCAGAAATTGCAAGAGAAAATAAAGCAATTTTATTATTCGTAATTTTCTTTGTTGCAACATATACCAAAGGTAAAGTTCCGATTCCAAACAACAATGATAATGTTCTCATCGCAACTTCACTATCGCCAAATAACTTTATCCAAAAATGGAGTAAGAAGAAATATAAAGGAGTATGTTGCAAATCTAAGTGCAACAAATTATCCATTATCCCCATTGGGAAAGATTGTTTTGCCGTAAACCAAGAGCAGGCTTCATCATACCAAATATCAGTATGTAAATACAATAATCTGAATACAATTCCCGCAATCAAAATAACCGCAAATATAGAAATATTTATAATCTTCTTCTTATCCATAATTAAACATATCCCCCTTTTCTGATGATAGCATAAAACAACTATTATCCAAAATTAATCAAATTTATTAGGGAATAAAAAAAATATTAAAAGAAATATCTCAATAGTTTTATTCGTTTAGGACAGTTGTAATTAGTATATAATCATCCATTGAAAGGTTATACAATTTCGCAACAAACAAATCGATCTGGTGACAAAGTTTTTTATAATCTTTGTCGTCCTCTGTTTCACAAACCTTATCAACATACTCGATAATTTGTTGTTGCAAATTATTCTCACAAACAGGAATTGGGATACTTTCAATGTGAGAACGCAATACTTTTATTGAATTGAATTGTTTTTGAAAAATAAATTGAGCAAAACTTGAATTTAATACAGCCATGATATATTTAATATTCAAATTTTCAAATGTAGGAATCAATATATTACAACTATTTAAAGACAATTTTTGATTATTATCATAAGCAAAAATCAATTTATTACTGATAAATTTATAAAAAAGTTTTTCTTTCGCTCTGTAAAATTCAACAGGAGCAACTTGCTGAAATTTATCTGGTTCAAAATCAATATAATTTTCAACCTTCTTTATTTTATATTTTGCAATATCAGAACCTTTCAATATTGGTTCATTCTTTTCTGTCTTGATACTAGAAATATAATCCTTGTTGTTTCCAGTAACAATTCCAAGTGCAAATACTCCATTATTTTTCAAGAAAACCTTATTTTCTTTATCCATAATTTTCTTGTATAAATCATATTCTTCATCACTCATATTAAAATTAAATGTTTCACTAGATACTTTTCTATGAGTATTTATAACAAATTCACTATCTTTAGTTTTAACCCTCATGCCAGTACTAGAAAAGGCTTTTTTAGACTTTTGCAGCTTTAAAATCACACTTGGACACTGAACTTTATCAAACATATTCCCCAAATATTCCAAGTATTCAATTGAGGAATTATCGAGAATGATTTGGCGTATCGTTTTATGAGTTTTTACATTTAAGATTGCTTCAGGCAAAACAAAAAATAATCTACCATCATCCTCTAAACATGACAAAGATTTTTCAACAAATACATCATAAGACTCGACATTTTTGGTATCAGCAGACACAAATATCTTTTTTAAATCTGCCAGTTCTTCTTTTGAAAACTCATATCCCCAAGGAGGATTACCAATAATATATTGATATTTAATATCAGTATTCTTTTTCATCAAAAAATCACTTGTTGTAAAATTTTCATATAAAACATCTAAATTTTTCGGCTCATATTTCAAGTACATATTGATTCTAGTAAGCTCAATACTCGTTTTATCAATATCATTTCCGTAGATATTACCTAAAGTGACAACAGCAGGAAGCTGAAGTAAAAAATTCCCTGAACCGCAACACGGGTCAATGATTTTTTCATTTTTTAAATCTAAATTTGAAATAATTTTTTCAACAACTTTAGTTGGGGTAAAATATGCCCCTCTCGCTTTTCTATTAGAAAGATTTGATAAAGAGATAAACAAAAGTCCTAAAATATCTTCGTTTTTCTCGTATATATATTTATATTTAAAAAAGCTTGGGTTGGCGTTTAAAAATTCAAAAGCATTTCTTTTATCCTTGCAGAGTAAATCTTCAATGAGCAAACCAAATTGACCTAAATCAATATTGGAATTTATATACTCAAACAAGAAATTTTCACTAGGAGAATTTATCCCATTTTTTGAAAAATACAATTGAATTGCAGCATCCGTAAGGATATAGCGAATGTTTTCTATGGATAATGAGATATCATTTTCAACTACAAAATCAAGTAATTCTTGGATATTTGAAAGATTGATAGAATCTTTTGAAACATAATCTTTATATAAAAAAGAACCACTAGCAAATTTTTTATTTCTTCTTGATTTTAGAAGTGCAGAAGAATTAGATTTAATATCCCTCATTAGATTATAAATATATTCATTGGAGAATAAAGGCGAGCTATCATTAAAAGTATTTGGCACTAACTTTTTTAGCTTTATCCAGTTTTTTACAGTTGCTTCTGAAATCGAAAACAACTTACACACATCTTGAATATTATATAGTTTTTCTTCTGTAATCATTCTTTTGGTAACTAAGCTCGTAGCATCCTTCTTAAAACATTTTACATTAAATATTCTGATTAAGTCATGCTATAAAACAAATAAGTTAACATTAGATTGATAGTTGAAAACATTTTATTGAAGTAATTGTTTGTTCTTTGTAAAATTACATCTATGAAAGAATTATTTGAGTTTGACAAAAATTTTGGGACAGTAATTGGGACAGATGAAGCGGGAAGAGGTCCAGCAGCAGGTGGCGTTTTTGCCGCTTGTGTTTATTTCCCAGAGGTTACAGACTCTCTGATTTCTGACCTTGATAGGCTCAATGATTCTAAAAAATTATCTTCCAGTGCAAGAGAAAAACTTTATGACGTAATTCTAAATAACACAATTAATTCTGTAATCTGTATTGAAGTTGATGAAATTGAAAGAATAAACATCTTGAACGCATCTCTAAAAGCAATGAAATTATCCTGCGAAGAAGTTATAAAAAAAGCAGAACTTCAAGATTTCATAACTCTTGTTGATGGGAATAAGCTTATAAGAAATTATACCTACCCACAAAAATTTATAATCAAAGGTGACGGACAATCTGCATCCATTGCAGCCGCAAGTATCTTAGCAAAGGTTACAAGAGACAGATATATGACAAATTTAGCCTCTGAATTTCCTCAATATGGTTGGAATAGAAATGCAGGATATTTGACCGCAGAACATCTTAAAGCTATTGATGAATATGGATTATCTAAATACCACAGACCTTCATTTTTAAGAAAACATTTTGAAAAACAAAAACAACTTTCGCTATTTTAATTAAGAATTGTTAACAAACAACAAGCAAATTCTAAAGTTTTATCTTTTAACTGCCGATAGATTATTTGTAATCAGAAATCTATGGAGTAAAAATAATGCTAAAGAAGATAACAACACCATCAAATAACAGATGCGAAAGTGTTGAATTAATATTAAGAGGAGCAAGAAAACGCCGTAGTTTGGCGTACTCAAATGCGTGTGAGATAAATTCAGACGCAGGAATCAAGGCGAATCTATCCGCTGTAAAATAATTAGAGAACTACCAATACTAACTAAACTTAAAATAAGAAGAGAGTTTAATAAAGCCAGTGCAAGTGTGCAGCTGGCATTTTTATTATGAACTAACTTTACATTTCTTAATTATTAGTCAATTTTTAGAGGTAAAAATTTTTTATATAAATGTAGGTTAGAAAAGTGTATTTTATTGTACAAAGGTAGGTAAGGTTATGTCAATCGTTTCAATTGCAAAAAGTGCATATAAGGCACTTCCAAGAATAACGACAATCAAAAGAGCTGTAAAAACCGTTCCTTCTATTCTTTTTGAGGATGGTGCAGATATTTTAGTTCGTGGAGCTAGAGATAGTTTTAAATCAGGCATTAAAAATAATTTATCAATTAGAAAATCAATCTTACAAGGTTTAAAAGACGGTGGCAATAAATTAGCATTAGATGTTGCTAAAAAAACACATGCGAACGGATCTGTATTTTCTAGAATTTTCAAATCTATCAAATCAACTCCCGCAGATTTAGTTGCCGCAACAAAAGGTGGAGCTTCAGCGGCTAAAGCTGCTGGTAAAAGCGGTATCTTAGGTGGAGTTAAAGGATTAGGTAAAGGAATCTGGTCAAAAATGCCATTAGTCGGTAACTTATTATTGATTGCATTTGAGTTACCAAATATTATTTCTGCAACAAAAGACCAAGGTATTGGACAAGGCGTGGCAGAAGTTGCCAAAACTACATCTAGATTAGTTGGCGGTTCAATTGGTGCAGCAATTGGCGGTATGGCTTTCGGTCCAATCGGTGGCTTTATTGGATACGGTGTTGGTGAATGGTTAACAAGCAAAGTTGTAGGTAAATCATATTCTGAAAAAATTGCAGAGGCAGAAGAAAAACAAGCTGAAGCACTTGCAATGTATCAACAAACCCAACCAGTTCAACAACCACAAGTTGCTCCAGCACCTCAATTCAACCCTTATAATATGAATGACTTCTTAACAAACAGCATGTCAAATCCATATAGTAACGATTTAATGATGCAAAATATGAATTTTAATACCCTAGCATAACCCCAAATAACCACTTTCTATCAATGCAGTTGGCATTTAATCAAATGTCAGCTGCATTATTGTTAAGTTTTTGTAACATAAAGGGCAATTTTTATAAATAAAAATACTTTATTAAAATACAGGGGATTTTATAGGAGAAAATTAAACATGAGTTTCGTATCTTTTGACCATGCACAAACGATGAATAATCTCGCACGTTATGCCACAGGGGTCGCAATTAACAGACAGGACGATCCTGTTAATATTACTTCTAATATGTTACTTATGGGTGGATTTAGCGGAGCAAATTGGGCATGGCAAAATAGAAAAAGTTTCAAAGCTGGCTGGCAAAACCTTGCAAAAGAAGCAGCAGAAAGAGATAAACTTATCAGGTCAACAAATGTAGTTCCTAAAGGTAAAGCATTTAGCAAAGTACGAAATATCTGGGCTGGAGCTAGTAAATATGTGGCCCAAAAAGAAGCAGCCGCCGAAAGTGCCAAAGCAGCAGCGTCAGCAACTTCTCAAGCTAGCAAAGGGTTCTTTGGAAAAACTAAAAATGCTTTAGGGATAACAAAAGTATCTAAGTTCTTAACTTCAACAGCAGCTAAGCATCCAAAATTTGCACCTTTAATAAAAGGAATCAAAGGAAACGCAGGCTTTGCAATCTTTTCTTTAGGAACTGGAGTTGTTTTAGACGTTATTCCAGCATTCCAAATAGGAGCAACTGAAGGATTTAAACAATTAGGCAAAACAGCTATGAAAACAACCGCTGAAGTCGGAGGTTGGGCAGCAGGAACAGCCCTTGGAGCAAAGGCAGGAGCTGCAATCGGTACTTGTATCGGCGGTCCAATTGGTACAGCAGTTGGAACTGTACTTGGAGCAGCCTGCGGATTCTTAGGCAGCTGGTTAGCAAGTAAAGCAGCAGACAAAATTGTTGGACCAAGCGAAGTAGAAATAGCACAACAAAAAAATTCAGAAAATTTAGCCCAAGCAGCGAAAGATGATGCAGAATTGCAAAACGAAGTAGTCGGACAAGCTCTACAAAACCTAGTTGCAAATTACACAGAAAACGGAGAACTCTCTGATGATGATAAAATAGCTAAAAAATCATTAGAAAAAGTAATCGGAGAAGAAATTAATCTTGATGAATTAGCACAAGAATACGCAGCTGCGTCTAAAAATCAATCCGCTGCACCTCAAGATACAACAGTTGCACCACAAGATACAACAGCTCCAACTCAAGAACAACAAGCTATTCAAATGCAAGCTGAACTACAAGCACAGCAACAAACACAACAACCAACGTTTACTGCACAATCACAACAACCTAGCACAGAATTGGAAAACGAAGCCGAAGAAGCTCAAGGAGCAAAAGAAAAAGATAAAGCTAAAAAACAATACACAAGCCCAATGTTCTTAACTCCAACAACAGCATATTCTTCACCATTAAATAATCCATTTTTGACATCATCAAACAACAACGACACAATGGCTAATCCATATGGCTCAATGTCAGCAGTGAGCAACCCATACGAAAATATATATAACAACTTATATCAAGCATCAAATCAACAACAAGTACAAAACACAGACCCAAATAAGTTTGTATATAACCCGAAAGCTTAATCAAGCTAAGCAAAAAGAACAAAAGAGTTCCTAACAAGTAGGAACTCTTTATTTTTTAATTTTGTTCAAGTCGTAATTCGTTTAGACTCCACAAACATGGAAATCACGTTCTGATACAGATGAAGTACATTCTAATAGTTGAGTTAAAAGTTTTTCAATTACTCTTTCTACTGTTTTCACTTCACCTTGTAATGCTTTGAAACTTTCTTCTTTTGTTTCTTTTAGTGCATTTTCAAAAATTTCATCTGTGTACATAAATTATACTCCTTATTATCTCAACAATTTATACTACGGCTCATTTTCATAAAAACTTTAATTTTTCATAAAATTTTTGTTACAAAATTTCATCTTTTGTAGAGGTTTAAATAATTTTAAAGTAAAATGTTAACATGTTTGCAAAGGGGAAATACTAATGTTAAAGGATTTCGAATTGACAAGTTACGATTTTTATTCAAACCGCAGGGACATGGAATTAATCTCTACGATTGTAGAGACTTTGAAAAAAATCCTTGAAGAAGATAGAAAACAAGAACAACCTTTATTTTTGAAAATATCTGATAATTTGATAATGAATATTGCAAGAAAAGTTGTTCAAGAGAAAAAGAAAACATTCCTAATTGGTATTACAGGAGAAAGTGCTTCTGGGAAAACTGTTTTCGTTGATAACACAATTAAAGCATGTCTTAAAAATAAAACTGAAGGTATCTATACAGTAATTCGTTGTGACGATTATTACAAAGATACTTCAAAAGAATTAAAAGAAGCTGGAAGTTATGAAGCATTATTCAAAACAGGTTTTAGTTTTGACACTCCAGATGTTATCGATTTGGATTTGATGAAAAGCCATTTAGTTTCATTAAAGGAAGGCTTAACAATCAAATCTCCTCGATATAACTTTGTAACTTGTGAATCTGATCCTAACGGAGATGAAAAAAAACCAGCAAAAGTTATTTTAACAGAAGGATTGTATGTCTTGAATGAAGGCGTAAGAGATATTATGGACGTTAAAGTTTATGTATTCACACCGCTTGAAGTTATCAAAGATAGATGGTACAAACGAGCTGCTCAGAGAGGTAAATCTGGAGAAGCCGCTGATTTACAATTTGCAGATGTAAATAAAACTGCCCAACAGTATATTCGCCCAGCTTATCAAATTTCTGATGCGGTAATCAACGGAATGGTTAGCCAAGAATATATTCAAGAAATTACAGACAAAATATTCAACGCTCTAAGAGCTATTGAATTTTAAATAAAAAAATATATTACAAAAAAAGAGGAACAATAATTGTTCCTCTTTTTTTGTTAGGAAGTAAAAGTTCCCCACCTTTTAAAAAGCTTTTTGACAAGTATTGCATCTTGGCTCAACCTGTATTGGTGCAGCACAACCGCAAGGTTCACCCTTAATCTTTACTCCATGTAATTTTTCGCACTTCGTAAGTTTTGGTTTCTTGCATTTAACTACTTTTTGTTTTTGGCATCCGCAATTTCTAAAACCAGTAAAAGGATTTAAACTATTCAAACCATCATATGTCCACGCAAAAGCACCCTGAGCAGGAATTGTTAAAAATGCAAGCAAGGTAAAGAAACCCAGAATTTTTTTCATATTCACTCCTTATATTTTTATTAACTACCCCAAGTAGGTAACATTATTATTTTAAAAGTTTTAGTTAAAATTTCTATATCCATAAGGAGCAAAATACATAGAAAAACAGATTAAATAAAAAGTAGTATTTTTTAACAAAAAAAATCTGGTTAAAAGTAAAAGCTTAAAACCAGATTCTTTTTATATTTTGGACGTTAACTATTTAGAGATGCTTGCATCTTCTAATAAGATAACTTTAACAGTTTCACCTTTTTTAGCACTGTAATTCAATCCTGGAGTAACTAAACCAGTAACCAAACCAACACCAGCACCAACTGGAGTACCGATAGCAACACCAGTACCTACTTTGTCTGGGTTAGGAATGAATGAGAAACCAACACCAGCACCAGTACCAACAGCAGCACCACCAACAGTGTATAACGCAACTTTACCAGCTGTCATCCAAGGACCTTCTTTCAAAGCATAATCTTTGTAGAATGGTTTTGCATTTAAGTCAACTGTTTTTCCATCTGGAGTAACAACTTTGTTGATTTGAGCATAAACTCTAGCGTTTTTGTTGAACCATTGTGGATCTTTAATTTCTAATACATTACCATAGAAAGTAGAACCAGCTGGGAATAATACAGTACCTTCTTCAGTTACGATATTTTCTGAGTTAGAGAATGTAACAGCATCACCAGCAGCATGCAATTTTGATTTGAATGCTTCATTAAATTCGATAGCTAATACGTTACCTTCTTTAACGATGTTTCTCAAGTTAGTAACTGTAACTTCGTTAGAAGGAGCTTTTTTAACCATGTTCAAGTGTTCAGTACCAGTAACTGTTTCTGTAACTTTTTTGTATTGAGCTTTAACAAGATCTAATCTTTGTCTTAATCTGTATAATAATACAGCAGCTTCAGCTCTTGTTAAATCTTCAGTTGGTCTTAATTCATTTTCATTAGGGTGATTTACGTAGATACCGTATGATAAAGTTTTTGCATAAACATTTTTAGCCCATCCTGGAACTTTATTAGCATCTGAGTATTTAGAAACTACGTTGGCATCAACTGTACCATCAATAGTGATGTGGCTAATTACTGATTGAGCTTCATCTCTCAAAATGTGACCTGCTGGTTTGAATGTACCATCTGGGTAACCATATACCAAACCTAATTGTTGAGATCTTGCAACGGGAGCATAAGCTGCACTTGATTTTGCAACATCAGCAAATCTGTAGTTAGATTTAATTTCTAGGTCTTCATTACCTAAAACTTTAAGTAAAGCTTGAACAAATTCAACTCTTGAAATTTTGTTTTCTGGATAGAAATTTCCGTTTGATAATGACATTACAGAATCGCTAACAACACTTGCGATTTCTGGTTGAGCCCAATAAGTCTTGCTAACATCTTCAATTCCTTTGTAAGCAAAAGCTGGGACAGCATTGATAGTAAGCATTCCGCATACTAATAAACCTGCTAGTAGTCTTTTCATTTTTTCACTTCCTCATCTTTTTTCTACTACATAAACACAAAAATATATTTTTATTATATGATAATAGTATAGAAAAGTAAATAGCTAGCCCCAAGAATATAACTAGGAGGAAAAAGATGAGAAATGTAGCAGCTACAAAAATCGTGTCAACACTAGGCCCTGCCTCTAATTCAGAGGATATGATTCGTAAATTATATAGAGCTGGTGTAACCATGTTCAGATTAAATTCTTCGCATGGTGACATGGAAACACACAAACAAACATTAGATTTTATCCGTAAGGTTGAAAAAGAAGAACACACTGTTATTCCTGTTCTTTTAGACCTACAAGGACCAAAAATCAGAGTTGGAAAATTTGATGAACCTATCGCTATTAAAGCTGGCGAAGTTCTTAAATTTAGACACCAAGACAAATACGAAAACGATATCATTCCTGTTGACTACGAAGGAATTGCAAACGACGTTAAACCTGGAGATAAAATCCTTATCGATGATGGTAAAATTCAATTAACAGTTGAAAAATCAGAAGATAACATCGTTTATGCAAAAGTTCTTACAACTGGTGTTATCAAACCTCGTAAAGGTTTGAACTTACCAGGAGGAACTGCAAGTCTTAACATTTTAACTGAAAGAGATAAAATGTTCTTAGAATTTGCAATGAACAATGATATTGATTATCTTGGCCTATCTTTCGTAAGATGCAAAGAAGATTTGCAATCATTGAGAGCAATTTTAGACAAAAATAATTCTCGTTTAAGAATTATTTCTAAAATTGAAAAACCACAAGCTCTAGAAAACATTGACGACATTATTGAATATTCAGATGGTATCATGGTTGCTAGAGGAGATTTAGGTATTGAAACTCCAATCCAACAATTACCTATCGTTCAAAAAACAATTATCAGAAAAACTAACGCTGTTAGAAAACCTGTTATTGTTGCAACTCAAATGTTGGAAAGCATGATTGAAAACCCAATGCCAACTAGAGCAGAAGCTTCTGACGTTGCTAACGCTATTATTGATGGTGCTGACGCAGTTATGTTATCTGGTGAAACTGCTGCTGGTAAATACCCAGTTGAAGCTGTTTCTATCATGAAAAAAATTGCTGAAGATATTAACAATAGCCAATTCATGAGAAAGAATGAATTCCCTTCAACTATCAGAACTGAAGAAAATGCTATTCCTATGTCAATCGCAGTTTCAGTTGCAGATACTTTGAAAAACTTACCAAAAGCTAAAGGTGTAATCGCCTTGACTGCAACAGGTTATACAACAGCATTGATTTCTGAATGCAGACCATCAGTTCCAATTTATTCATTCTGTGAAGATGCTAAAGTTGGTAGATTTATGCAACTATTCAACAGTGTTTCATCTATCAAAGTTGATGACAAAAACATTGAAATTGATAAGAGTTCTTTAATTGAATTGAATGAATTCCTTAAAAAAGAACTTGAAATGGAAGCTGGAGATTGCGTAATCATTACTGGTTCAGTTCCACACTTGATGTCTGGACAATCTACAAACTTCATGAAAATCCACAAAATTTCGTAAGTTTTTAGAACGAAAACATTATAAAAAGCTCACCGAGAAATCGATGAGCTTTTTTATTTTCCAAATATTTTATTATTTCTTATCAAATTTTTCTGGATGGGCTGAATTTGATAAAATAATTTCATAATACTCATTTTTATCAATATTTACGCCCATTGTTTTTATATCACAATATTTTTTCTTTTTCTTGTTCAAAAGTTTTTTATAATCTTGTCCCATATTTGAAAATATATCATAAAGACAAAACAAACAATTGCACAAACCTCTTTTTACGTTACAAGTTTTAATATTCATATGTCATTGCTTGCAAATTTAATATATTTATTATAGGATTTATAATACGAACGTGCGTCGGCGGACTTTGTGTGTGGAAGAAAGTCATTCAACGTCGATTAAGGAATTACAAAGTTAAGTAATAGTTTAGAAATATAAAGGAAAGCAAAGATGAATAACCCAATTATTGATGAATTAGAAAAAAGTTATTTAGGCAAAGAACTTCCTGCAATGAACGCAGGTGACACTGTTAAAGTTTTCGTAAAAATCGTTGAAGGTAACAAAGAAAGAATTCAGGCTTTTGAAGGTACAATTATTAAAATGCACGGTTCTGGATTAAACAAAACTATCACTGTAAGAAAAGTTTTCCAAGGTGTTGGTGTTGAACGTGTATTCTTAATCAACTCTCCAAGAATCGACAAAATCACAGTTCTTAGACGTGGTGATGTTAAACGTGCTAAATTGTACTATTTGAGAGAAAGATCTGGTAAAGCAACTCGTATTAAGGAAAAAATTGAAAAAAGATAAGACTCATATTCACTGGTATCCAGGACATATTGCAAAAGCAGAGAAAAAGCTGAAAGAGCAGCTTTCTTTAGTGGATGCCGTGATTGAAGTTGTAGATGCGAGATTACCAATCTCAAGCTGTTATGACAATATATCGGGGCTTCTTAACGGAAAGCCTCGATTTTTGTTGGTTAACAAATCGGACTTGGTTGATAAAAATTTACTCAAACCTTATATTGAAGAATTAAAAAAACGCTTTGAAATTCCAGTAATCGTTACTGAGGCAAAAAACAATAAAGATATTAATACTATTGTAAAAAAAGCGATTGAACTATCAGAGCCTCGAATTCAAGCCTTGATGGCAAAAGGATTGCTCCGCAGACCTGCAAGAATCATGGTTGTGGGACTTCCAAATGTAGGAAAATCTAGTATTATCAATAAACTTACACGTTCTTCTAAAACAAAAATTGGAGCAAAGGCTGGAGTTACACGCCAACAACAATGGGTTAGAATTAACCCACAACTTGAACTCCTTGATACCCCAGGGATTATCCCTATGAAACAAGAAGACCAAGAACGAGCTAAAAAATTAGCATTCGTAAATTCTGTATCAGAAAACGCTTATTCTAATGAAATAGTTGCAGAAGAACTTTTAAGCATGCTTGATGAAAAACAAGCAAAAGTTTTTCGAGAATATTACAAATTACCAGAAGAATTAGAACTCAATATTGATAACATATCTATCACAAGGAATTGGCTTTTGACAGGTGGTTCAACAGATAGAGAGAGAACATCTGTTTATATTTTGCGAGATTTCCGAGAAGGAAAAATTGGGAAGTTCATTCTTGATAATTTAGAATAAATTATTTATTATTCACTCCATATCCAAACATCGCAAAGTCATATTTGACAGGGTCATCAGGACAAAACTTTTTCAAATTTTCAGTTAATTCTATAACTGATTTAAAATCGTTTGCTTTTCTTGTCAAAAGCCCAGTTTGTCGGGAAATTCTTCCAACATGAACATCTAGTGGAATATATAATTCAGATGGAGAAATAAAATTCCATATTCCTAAATCAACAGGACCTTTTCTTACCATCCAGCGAAGGAACATGCACATTCTTTTCATAGCTCCACCGTTATGAGGATTAGGAATCATTTGATAAAAGCCTTGCTTTGCTTTTTCACTAGCCCTAGAATAAAAATAATCCACAACACATTCAAACATTTTCTCTTGAGAAAACCCATACGCAAACAATTCTTCTAAACCATCTGAGGTATTATAAAGATCTTTTAAAATAAGAAAAATTTCAGCGAAATCATCTGGTTTTCCAAATCTATAATTAAAATCTCCTAGAATTTTAGGTTCAAAATTCTGAATAAAATTTAGGGGTTCGTGTTCTGCCAAATCGAATAACTCATTTAATTTTTTGATAAATTGTTGCCTACTTCCGTAAGCCACAAGAGATGCAATAAATCCGGCAAGTTCAATACTCTTTTTATCTTTAAATTTATGAGGAAATTGGACAGGGTCATCTTTTATAAAATCAACTGTTTCATATTTTTCGACTAATACATCGAGTTCATTTTTTGTAATCATAACAATAGAATACTCCAAAAACATTATAGTTTGCAAAGAGATATTATTTTTAGTAAACTATCTATGTATGGAAGGACAAATTTACAAAATTCATTCAGATTTATTTCACGTAAAAAGTGCGGGAGATTTTTATGAATGCAAAGTTCGTGAGGTATTAAAAAAACAACGTCAATCCATTCTTGTTGGGGACTTTGTAGAATTTGACAATAACGTTATTTCAAAAATTTTACCTCGAAAAACTTACATTAGACGTCCATCCGTCGCAAATGTAAATCAAGTTGTAGTTGTATCAGCTCTAAAACAACCCGATTTAGATTTTCACCAATTAAACAGATACATCGCCCTTGCGAAGTATTACAAAATTCCAGTAGTTTTGTGTTTCAATAAAGAAGATTTAGGATTAGAATCCGATGCACAAGATAAAATTTTATCTATTTATGGAAATTTAGGTTATAAAGTTGTTTTTACCTCAGCATTAGAAAAAAAAGGTATTGAAGAGTTTAGAAAATTATTAAAAGGTAAAATAAGTGCTTTATGCGGGAATTCTGGTGTTGGGAAATCAAGCCTAGTTAATGCACTAAACCCTAACGTAAATTTAAAAACAAATTCAGTTAGCGACAAACTTCACAGAGGAACACATACCACTAGACATTGTGAAATTATTCCGCTAGATGAAACAACAAATATTGTTGACACTCCAGGATTTAGCAATGTTCGATTTGATTTTATTTTGCCACATGATGTAGATTTGTTGTTTGAAGAAATGATTCCATATCGTGAGTCTTGCAAATACGGGAATTGCCTTCATATAAATGAAACAGGCTGTGGAGTGTTACAAAATATCGACAAAATTGACGAAACAAGATACTCAAGTTATGTTGAATTTGTCAATGAAGCTTTTGAATACAAAGAAAAAGTAAAATATAACGGAGTTAAAGAAGAATCTTCTAGCAAATTCAAAAATAACAGAGCAATTGCAAAAATTAGTGCAAAAAAAAGAGAAGCTTCTCGAAATACAAAAAAACAATTAATATATAAGGAACTTAATAACGATGAAAATGAATGATTATATTGAATTAGTTAACGATAAATTAAATGAATTTTTACAAATTGAATACCCCGAAAGCATTTTCAAATCTATGAAATATACGGTAATGTTACCAGGCAAAAGATTACGCCCTGTGATGTGTTTAGAAACTTGTAGAGTCCTTGGCGGAGAGTTAGAAGATGCAATTCCAACAGCTTGTGCAATTGAAATGCTACATGCTCAAACACTAATTCATGACGATTTACCTTGTATGGATAATGACGATTTTAGAAGAGGAAAACCATCTAATCATAAGGTTTTTGGAGAAGCAATTGCAACACTCGCAGGAGATGCTTTACTTACTTTTGCACCTCAAGTAATTACAAAAAATTCAAAAAACCTTTCTCCTTCAGTATTGATAAGAGTTCTCAATGAATATTTTCAATATGCTGGAGCAAGAGGGGTTATTGCAGGACAAGTTGTAGATATTGAATCAGAAAATAATACTCAAATTATTGATAAAGAAAAAACTTTAAAATATCTACATTTACACAAAACTTCAGATTTATTTAAACTTTCAATGAGAACTGGTGCAATTATTGCAGGTGCAGAAGATGAAAAACTAGAAGCACTAACTGAATTTGCTGAAAATTTTGGTTTAGCATTCCAAATTGCGGATGATATTTTAGATGAAATCTCTACATTTGAAGAAATGGGTAAAACTCTAGGAAAAGATAAAGAAGAAGGGAAATTGACATACGTATCCTTATATGGACTAGAAGAGTCAAAATGTAAACTTGCTTGCCTATTTAAAAAATGCTGTGATATAATGAAGAAACAGAATTTTGAATCTGAAATATTCAAAGATATGATTAAGAAAATAAATGAGAGAGTAGGTATTTAATGTTTTTAGATGTAATAAGAGCCACAATTGCTAATAATGGTTATGAAGTAATTACTTGCGGAGTGGCATCTGCTTTTTTTGCTCAAGTAATAAAATTTATATTATTTACAGTAAAAAGTAGAAGAGTTAATTTCAAGATTTTTTCAACAACAGGAGGAATGCCTAGTTCTCACTCTGCAGGAGTAATGGGTTTATCTACAATGGTAGGAATTTTACAAGGTTATGATTCAATCTTATTTGCTATGTCATTAGGATTTTCGCTAATCATCATGTATGATGCAGCAGGATTGAGAAGAGCCGCTGGAAAAACAGCAGCTTGTTTAAACAAAATGATGGAAGATTTTTATCACCATGACTTGCAATCAGTTGGAGGAAAATTAAAAGAACTTCTTGGACATACTCCTTTTGAAGTTTTTGTAGGTGCAATTTTCGGTATTTGCTTTGCATACTTGTTCCACTGGTTTATATTGAAATAATTTAAAATATTCTATCAATAATCCTATTATCAATAGAATATAATCGACTTATGAATTTACAAATTTAAAGTTCATAAACTTAATATTAGCTTACTCTTTAGGCAAATCTATCCATTTTTTTGAATCGAATTTCAAATCTGTTAACTTCATTTTTAAGGATTCAACATATGGCTTAAATTTTACTAATAACTGAGTTTTACGTAACATAAGCTCTTGTGCAACTGTTGGAGTTTCACAAGCGATAACCATTATTGACCCTCTAAGCATAGAATATGGTCTTGAATGTTGAGCAAATTTTTCTCCTGCGACTTTGCTCCAAAATTTACATAAATTAGCACGAGTAATTGCCTTTCGGATAGCTGCATTTTTCATCAAATCTTCAAGGATTTCATCCATATATTTAAATCTTGTGTATAGGATTTTTTTCATATTTGGTATCCGAAATTTTTTGTGCTAAGATGTGGCAATGACCATTGAACAATTAGATATTAGCATAAAAAACTCTAAAAATATATTATTAGTATCCCATATAAATCCAGATGGTGACACCTTGGGTTCAATGTGTGGATTGTATTCTTTAATCAAGGATAATTACAAAAAGAAATGCGAAATGGTTGCGATTTCTAAAATATCCTCAACTTACGAGTTTTTACCATATGTTGAAGAGGTAAAAAGTGTTGAAGTTTTTGATTTGTCTAGAGAATATGATTTAGTTATTAATCTTGATGTTGCGGCAATCGATAGATGTGGAGATGCTCAAACATTATTTAATAAAGCTAAAGATACTATAAATATTGATCATCACGAAACAAATGTTGGATATGCAAAACAAAATTATATAGAACCTTTTGCGGCTGCAACTGCGGAAGTTTTGGTCGGCATTGCGAAAGATTTGGGTTGGAAAATTTCAAAGCAAACGGCGATTTGTTTATACACTGGAATTGTTACAGATACTGGATGTTTTAAATTTTCTAATACAAGTCAGAGGACAATGGATTTTGCGGGCTTAATGCTTTCCTATGGAGTTGAACCGTCAGAAATCTATCAAAAATGCTATGAATCAAATTCAAAAGATATGGTTTTGTTTCAAAGTTATTGCGTGAATAAAACAAAATTTGTTAATAATGATAAAATTGCTTATACTGTTGTATATAAAAAAGATTTAGAAAAGTATAATTATAATGGCGAAGATTACACAGATGGTTTGACTGAAAAGTTAAGAGCTATTAAAACAACAGAAATAGCTTTTGTTGTGAAAGAATTAAATTCTTCTACGTCAAAACTTTCAATGAGAAGCAAGACAAAAGATATTGCTCAAGTTTGTTCAGCATTTGGCGGTGGAGGTCACAAGCTTGCGGCTGGAGCGGTAATTAAATCGGGAGTTGAACACGCTGTTAAGCTCGTACTTGAAGAGATTAAGAATAAAAAATTATGTTAAAAAAGTTTCTTAAATATAAATCAATAAGGATTCTGGTAAAGCTCATAAAATCTATTATAAAGAATGATTTTTATGGGATGGCTGCCGAAATGGGTTTCATGCTAGTTGTTGGAATTTTCCCATTTATGCTTTTTTTGATGGCGATTTTTGGATGGATGGGAAATCGTTCATATTTAGATTCAATACTTCACGTGTTATCTAATATTATGCCAACTCAAGCGATGAATCTTTTGAAATCAGTTTTGGAAGAAACAATGATTTTTGACCACGGTCAATTGCTTGCAATTATTGGTATAACAACAACAATTGTTCTTTCTACAAATGGTGTTGCCGTTGTATTGAAAGGACTAAATAGAGCATACAAAGTTGAGGAAACAAGAAACTTTATTTATACGAGAATACTTTCATTTTTAATGGTTTTTGTAAATGTCTTAGTGATGTTCTTGACTATTAACATTATTATCTTTGGTAAAGTTATTATTATGTTTCTCGTAACTCATTTTGGAATGTCAAAAGGGATTGCAATTACTATTTTAACCCTACGTTGGCCAGTTGCATTTTTGGCGTTATATTTAATGGCATTTTTAAGTTATTATATCTTGCCTGATTTGAGAGGGAATGAATCGTTTAAAAGAAAAAGTGCTCTTCCAGGGACATTATTTTTTACAACATTTTGGTTAGTTGGTTCTTGGGGGTTTTCAATATATGTTAACAACTTGAGTACTTACAACCTTGTATATGGAACAATTGGTGCGTTCTTTATTTTAATGGTTTGGTTGTACTATACTTCAATTCTTCTTCTGATTGGTGGAGAAATTAATTCTCAAGTTTATAATCAATTAGAGCATAAATCTAGAGAGCTTCATGAAGAAATTGCAGAACTAAAAAGTCAAATTAAACGAAAATAATATTTTTTATATTCGTTTGCCTATTCACTTTTCTTAATCGTTATTTGTAAAAAAAACATGTTCTTGATATTATCAAGAGTATGAAAGATATGTTAGATAAAATTCTTCAAATTGAGAAGAAATATAAGGAATTAGGCGAAACGTTGTCTGACCCTGCCGTAATTCAAGATTATAATAAATTCCGTGACTTATCAAAACAAAGAAAAGCGATGGAAGAAACTGTTAATCTTTATTACGAATGGAAAGAAACAACAGAAGCAATAGAAGACGCAAAACAAATGCTTCATGAAGAAAAAGATGAAGATATGCGTAGTTTTTTGAAATCAGAAATTGAAACGAACGAAGCAAAAATCCCAGCTTTTGAAGAAAAAATGAAAGTTTTGTTATTGCCAAGAGATCCGATGGATGATAAAGATATTATGCTTGAAATTCGTGGCGGAGCTGGCGGTGACGAAGCAAACATTTTTGCAGGCGATTTGATGCGTATGTATTTGAGATACGCTGACAAAATGGGCTGGCAAACTCAAATTTTGAGTAAAACTGATTGCGAAGCTGGTGGTGTTTCAGAAGTTATTATTTCTATGAAAGGTGATAGCATCTATTCTAGGTTGAAATACGAATCAGGTGTTCACCGTGTACAAAGAGTTCCAGCGACAGAATCTCAAGGTAGAGTTCACACTTCAACCGCTACTGTTGCAGTAATGCCTCAGGTTGATGATGTTGAAGTTAACTTGAATATGAATGATGTTGAAATTACAACAGCTAGATCTGGTGGTGCTGGAGGTCAAAACGTAAACAAAGTTGAAACCGCAGCTAGAGTATTCCACAAACCGACAGGAATTATGATTTTCTGTACTGAAGAACGTTCTCAATTACAAAACAAAGAACGTGCATTGGAAATTCTTAAAGCAAAACTTTACGATATGGAAGTTCAAAAACAAACTAAAGAAATTACAGATTTACGTCGTTCTCAAGTTGGTTCTGGAGATAGATCAGAACGTATTAGAACATATAACTTCCCTCAAGGAAGATTGACTGACCATAGATTGAATCATAACTTGAACGTATGGACTGTAATTGATGGTGAGTTGGATGAACTAATTGACTTGTTGACCGAATATGATCAAAAGTTGAAATTAGAAAAATTAGCACAAGAGCAGTAGAGGTTACACGTGGTAGATAGACGTTGTGTTAGTTGTTGGCAAGTAAAAAACAGGGATGAACTGATTAAAATAACCGCCAAAAACGACGACGGAAAAGTCATTGTAAATCCGAATTCTACCACATTTGGCAGATCTGTATATCTTTGCTATAATAAAGCTTGTATAGAAACAGCTTTCAAGAAAAACAAAATTGGAAAGCATCTGAAAGCCACTATACCAAACGAATTGAAAGGACAATTACTAGATGAGTTACGAAACAGTTAGAATAAGTGAATTAGCAAAAGAACTTGGACTTCCAAGTAAGGAAGTAGTAGAAAAGTTCGCCCAAATAGGAGTTACGAACAAAACTCATTCAAGTACTGTTACTCAAGACCAAATCAAGAGATTAAAATCTTTCATTGCTGATGGTGGCGTGAAAAAGACATCTAAACCAAAAGCATTCGTTGTAAAAAAAGCTAAGGCAGTTGAAACAGAAACTGAAAAAGCTCCTAAAAAAGAAGTTGAAACAAAACCAATTGTTGAAAAAGTAGAAAGACCAAAAATCGAAAAAGTTGAAAGACCTAAAGTTGAGGTTGTAAAGCCAGTTAGCAGATTGGAAATTGTGAGAAGAGCTCCAAGAAAGCCAGTTGTAGAAAAAGTTGAAAGACCTGAAAGACCATCAAGAACTGGTGATAAGAAGTTTACAAGAGGAGAAAGACCTCAAAATGGCGAAAGAAAATTCCCGCCACGTGGTGATAGACCTCAAAAACCAAATTCTCAAGGGGGAGAAAATAAAGATTTCGCAAATAAAAAACCTCTTCAAAGAAGAATTATTCCTCAAGATATTTACGAAAACAAAGGACCAGTAAAACGTAAATCTGATGGTAAGAAAAAAGAAAAAGATTTTAATTCTAAAAAGGAAGAGCAAGAAAGAATTTCATTAGAAAAAGCTGCTGCTCAACACCATAAAAAGAAAATTCAAAAGGTTGAAGAAGTTAAAGAAGTTAAACAAATTGTTGTTAATCAGCCAATGACTATTTCAGAATTGTCTGATAAAATTCAAAAAACTCCAGCTGAAATTGTAAAATTTTTAATGTTAAATGGCGTTATGGCGACTGTTAACCAACTAATTGATGTTGATGTTATCAAAAAAGTTTGTGCAGAATATGAAATAGAAGTTCTTGATGAAGATATAGATGCTTATATCGAACAAGAAATGGAAAAAGAAGAAAAAGCGAAAGCGTTAACAGAAGTTGACAAAAAATTATTAAAACGTAGAGCTCCAGTAATCAGTATTATGGGTCACGTTGACCATGGTAAAACTACATTATTAGATAGTATTCGTGCTTCAAAACACAAAATCGTAGCATCCGAAGTTGGGGGCATCACTCAGTCAATTGGTGCTTATACAGTTTATCTTGGTAATAAAAATGAAAAGAAAATTGTATTCTTAGATACTCCAGGTCACGAAGCCTTTACAGAAATGAGAGCTAGAGGTGCAAAGGCAACTGATATCGCAATTTTGGTTGTTGCCGCCGATGATGGTATTATGCCTCAAACTATTGAAGCTATTAACCACGCAAAAGCTGCTGAAATTCCTATCATTGTTGCAGTTAACAAAGTTGATAAACCAGGAGCAAACCCTGATAGAGTATTGCAACAATTGACAGAACATGGTTTGGTTCCAGAAGAATGGGGTGGAGATACAATTACTGTAAAAGTTTCAGCACTTCAAGGAACTGGTATTGATGAATTGTTAGAATACATCTTGCTTGTTGCAGATGTTCAAGATTTGAAGGCTAACCCTAAAGCAGAAGCTTCAGGTGTTGTAATTGAAGCAAACTTAGATAAGGGTAAAGGTCCTGTTGCTACACTTCTTGTTCAAAATGGAACATTGAGAGCTGGAAATTGTATCGTTGTAGGAACTGCTTGCGGTAGAGTAAGAGCCTTGTTATCAGATAGTGGGGAAAGAATTCAAAAGGCAGAACCTTCTACTCCAGTTGAGGTATTAGGATTGTCAGAAGTTCCACAAGCTGGAGACCATTTTGAAGTTGTTAAAAATGAAAAAGAAATGAAAGCAATTGTTGCTGATAGAAAAGAAAAAGAACGTGATAAGAGATTAGAAGCGATGCTTCCTGCTCATATAAGACGTGAATCAGTTGGAGATGATGATATTCCTCAATTGAACTTAATTATCAAGGCAAATACTCACGGTTCAGCAGAAGCTGTTGCTCAAGCAATTGCTCAAGTTGAGTCTAAAGAAATTACAACAAAAATTATTCACGTTGGTGTTGGTGATATTTCGGAAGCCGATGTTATGCTTGCAGCAGCATCAAATGCCCTAATTTTAGGGTTTACCGTAAAAGAAGATGGAAATGCTTTAGCTTCTGCTGAAAGAGAAGGCGTAACAATCAAGAAATACGATATCATTTATCAATTGTTAGAAGATGTTGAAAAAACATTGTTATCGCTTCTTGAACCAGAAATTAAAGAAGTTGAACTTGGTAAGGCTGAAATTCGTCAAGTGTTCACAATTGGTAAAACAAATAAAATTGCTGGATGTTATGTTACAGAAGGTAAGATTGTCCGTTCAAAAGATGCGGTTCTTTATAGAAATGGTGAAGAAATCTTTAGAGGTGCAATTGACCAATTGAAACGTTTCAAAGATGATGTAAAAGAAGTTGCACAAGGCTTTGAATGTGGTATTTCATTTAGTAAGTTCAATGATATTCAGATTGGTGATATTATTGAAGTTTCAACAAAAGAAGAAGTTGAAAGAAAAAGTTTGTAATTAGTACAAAAAATTTAAAAATTATGTAGTAATACAAATAAAATCATATAGGTCGGCTTTACCAAGCCGACTTTGAATTATGTTGTAGTATAATTGGAGTATGAATTATAGGCGAGTATTTCTAGATAATGGTTTGGTGTTTTTAACTATTGTAACTCAAGATAGATGTCCAATATTAGTTGATAATATAAATGCCATAAAATTTTCATATATAAGCACATTACGGATTTATCATTATAGACTTGTAGCTTATGTTGTTCTTCCAACGCATATCCATTGCATAATTAAACCTAGGGAGATAAATGATTATTCAAAAATTGTTAAGTCATTTAAATATTCATTCACAAAAAATGTCGGCTTGGTAAAGCCGACCTACAATAAGTTGTGGCAAAATAGGTTTTGGGAACATACAATAAGAAGCGAAACAGATTTGAATAGACATTTAGATTATATTCATTACAATCCAGTAAAGCATAATTTGGTAAAATCTAGTAAAGATTGGTTATATTCTTCTTTTACTAAATTTGTTAAAAAAGAAATGTATGATATAGATTGGTGCAATTGGGATGACAAGTACAAAATTACAGAATTGAATTTTGAATAAATTAAATATAAAAATGTAGGTCGGCTTTACCAAGCCGACTTTAATTTTATTCTAAAAGATGGGGCGGTTCACTAATCCTCCTAACATGATTGAAATGAAAAATATTTATTTTATGTTATAATCTCTAATAACAAGGAGATTATTATGACATTACGAAACGAAAGAGTTAGAAAAGAATTGATGCGTGACATTTCTGAAATTTTGCGTAAAGAAATCAGAGGTCTTGAAGGTGTAGTTTCAATTGTTGATGTTGAGGTTTCTCACGACAATTCTTTTGCAAAAGTTATATATAGCGTTCTAGGTTCAGAAGAACAAATCGAAAAAACTAAATCTGTTATCGAAAAAAGTACTGCAAAAATTAGATATAATGTTGGTAAAGTTTTGAGATTGAGATTAACTCCAGAATTGAGATTTGTTTATACAAATGGTCTTGAAGAATCTTCTCGTGTTGTAGATTTAATCAATAAAATTTCACGTGGTGAAATTAAATAGTTATAAAATTTTTATAAGTCGGCTTGTGTAAAGCCGACTTTAATTTGAATTAACAAGGCACGAGGAAATAGCACGAATGGTAGATGAAAAACAGCCTCAATTATTTGGATTTTTGAATATTTATAAACCTAAGGGGATGACATCTTTTGATGTTGTTGCAAGGCTTCGTCGTGTCACAAAAATCAAACAGATTGGGCATACTGGAACTCTTGATCCTTTTGCCGTTGGAGTTTTGCCTATTTGTATTGGAAAATCTACTAGGCTTATTGAATATTTAGATGATGATAAAGAATATCTGGCGACTGTTCAGTTTGGAAAAGATACAGATACCTATGATTTAGATGGTACTGTTACTAAAACTTATGACAAAAAAATAACTCAAGAAGATTTAATTTCTATTTTAGATGATTTTCGAGGGGAAATAGAACAACTACCTCCAATCTATTCGGCAATAAAAGTAAATGGGAAAAAACTATACGAATATGCTAGAAATGGCGAAGAAGTTGAAATAAAACCTCGCAAAGTCTTTATTTCAAAGTTAGAACTAGAAAGTTTTGATTATGAAAAACAGGAAGCAAAGATTCTTGTTGGCTGTTCAAAGGGTACTTATATTCGTTCAATTGCATATGATATAGGACAAAAATTGGACTGTGGAGGATATTTGACAGCCTTGGAAAGGACGAAAGCAGGTCTATTTAACAAGGAACATTCAATACCATTGGAAAATTTTAGTGAAATTTCTGACGTTATGACCAATTTAGTTAATCCTCTTGATGTTCTTTCGTTACCTAAGGTTGAACTTAATGACATCGAAAAAGAACGTGTAAATCACGGTATGGCTATATATAATAAAGGATTTAAAAATTCAGATATTGTAATTTTAGTTTATGGTGGTAGAATACATGCTATAGGAATGGTAAAAGAAAATCAAATTTTAGTAAAAAAAGTATTTGAGGTGTTATGAAAAAGATTATTTTATTGTTAGGCGTTTTATTATTAGCAAATACAGCAGCGATGGCTGAATGTGATTATCAGTGCGTTGCTCCATATAATATGAATTCAAAATTGAGAACTGTTGCTGGTGCGGTTACTGGTGTAAATTTTGTATCAGAAAAAGTGGCTCAATCTGTGTTAAAGAAAGCAATTTCAAAGACGTTAACGGGTGATGAAATAAAAGTTAATTTGGATTCATACAGCTCAAAAGATTTGAAAAATGGTATTTTTAAATCTTTAACCCTTAAAGGTAAAAACGTTAAGGTTAATGATATTTATTTAACTTCATTGGATATGAAAACACTTTGTGATTTCAACTATATCAAACAATCAGATGGAGATGTTATATTTATGGAAGATTTTCCAATGTCATTTAATATAACTCTTTCACCAGAAGATATTAATAGAACTATGCAAACTCAAAAATATCAAAAAGTTATTGACGATTTGAATAAAGTTGGTCAATCTTACGGTTTTGGAGTAAAGATTTCTTCAACAAAAGTTGCTATCAAGAGTGGTAAATTCTACTATGTAATCGGAATTTCAATCCCATTTGTTAGACAGGAACAAAAAATTACAGTAGAATCAAACTTTACTGCTAAAAAAGGTAAAATCCAATTTGCAAATACTCAACTTATCACAAGAGGCTTGAGTATGGATTTGCAAAAACTTGATTTTATTCTTAATTACTTAAATCCACTTGATTTCTCAGTGAGAATTTTAGATAATAAAGATGCAAAAGTTTCTGTAGATAGTGTTGATATTAAAAATAATCAAATCGTAACAAGCGGTGTTGTTGTTATACCAAAGGACTAAGGTATTTATATGAATAAGAATCAAAAAGTATTATTAGTATTTATCGGATTTTGTATGTGTATAGTTGTTGGACTTATAGCGTTTAATGTGCTCATGCCAAAACCAGAAGTTCAACCTGATGATATTCAAGTTTCAGAACGTTCAGTAGAAGAAGAAGTTGCACAACCCGAAACAAAGTCTAAAGAATACGTAAATGTATATTTTATTGGTAAAAATGAACACAATGAAGAAGTTTACAAAGCTGTAAAAAGGCGTTATAACAAGGATGTTGATGGTAGCAAAATCAGATTTTCAATAAATGCACTTATTCAAGGTCCTAAACAGGAAGAAAGACAACGTGGTGTTTATACTGAAGTTCCTTCAGGTTCAGAGATTATAAATATATCAGAACAAAAAGATAAAGTTATTATCAACTTAAACTCTGCGTTCGTAAATGGTGGTGGAACTGATAGTCTTTATAAGAGATTGTATCAATTGATAAAAACTGCTAGATTAAACTCTAATTTACCAGTATATTTGTATATTGATAATCAAAGGGCTGATGTTGTAGGTGGAGAAGGTATTATGCTAACTCAACCACTAAGTAATTCATCTTTGGACAACTAATTTGATATGATTGAGAAAGATTTAGATTATTATTTAAACTTAAATTGGACGTTGATAGAAGGGCAAGATTTAGATTTTGATGGCAATCCTTACTATTATATCGAAATAAAAGAAATCCCTAGTTTTACGTTTTGTGCAAAAACTCTGGCAAGAGCAAGAGAAAATTACAAAAAACAGTTAAAATTATCTTTGCAAGTAATGCTTGAGTGTGGGGATCATATTATTGAACCTGGTGAAGAACCAGATGAACCAGATTGGGAAAGTCTGTGTCCATAGTTAGAATTTTTGAATAAAGAATTTTAAAATTATAGGCGTAATCACTTATGGGCTTTCCTTTAAAATGTAACAAATGTTACATAAAAGTTGAAATATTACTATGTCGGTAATACGATAGAGTAACGAGTGTAGATAGTACAATATTGGAATATGTTATGGCATTAAATTTTCAAGAATTAGTTTTTAACTTACAAAAGTTTTGGTCAGATTATGGTTGTATAATTCAACAACCTTATGATATTGAAAAAGGGGCTTCTACAATGAACCCTGCAACTTTCTTGCGTTCTTTAGGTCCTGAACCTTGGAACACTGCAATGATTGAACCTTGCAGACGTCCAACGGATGCAAGATATGGTGAAAACCCAAACAGACTTGGTCACTACTTCCAGTTCCAAGTTATCCTAAAACCTTCGCCAGATAATGCTCAAGAACTTTATTTAAAGAGTTTAGAAGCAATGGGTATTGATTTGAAGGAACACGATGTAAGATTTGTAGAAGATAACTGGGAATCTCCAACTTTGGGTGCAGCTGGAGTAGGCTGGGAAGTTTGGCTAGATGGAATGGAAGTTACTCAATTTACATATTTTCAACAAGTTGGGGGTGTAGAGGTTAAACCTGTTGCACTTGAATTGACTTATGGTTTGGAACGTATCGCAATGTATCTTCAAAATAAGGAATCAGTATATGATATTATGTGGAACGATACATTAAAATATGGTGATATTTATTTGCAAAATGAAATTGAAACTTCTAAATATAATTTTGAAGTTTCTGATACTGATGCATTATTCAAAATGTTCGATTTGTATCAAAAAGAAGTAGATAATTGTTTGGCTGCAAAACTTGTTTTGCCTGCTTATGATTATGTTTTAAAATGTTCTCATACTTTTAACCTTTTGGATGCTCACGGGGTTATTAGTAAAGATGAAAGAAATAACTTTATAGGAAGAGTAAGAACTATGGCATCTGCTGTTGCAAGAATGTACGTAGAACAACGAGAAGCAATGGGCTTCCCTCTTTGTAAAAAAGAAACAGGTGTAGTTTAAATATAAGGAATGTAAATGGCTGAAAAATTTAACAGAGCGACTTTTACTAGAAATTTTTTGAAAAATATTACTAGAATAAAAGCTCCAGATGAAATGCTTGCAGAAGCAAAAGCTCAAGGTTTGGAAAAAACTCTTGGTGTAATAGATTTAATCGTTTTGGGTGTAGGTGCAATTATAGGCTCTGGGATTTTCGCAGTTGTCGGAATTGCTGCCGCTGGTAGTGCAGACGGTTCAAGTTTAGGTGCTGGACCAGCTCTTGTGGTTTCAATGATTATTGCAGCTATTGCTTGTATTTTTTCAGCATTATGCTATTCAGAATTTGCAACAATGATTCCAGTTGCGGGTGGTGCTTATACTTATACATTTGCAACATTAGGTGAATTTGCTGCATGGATGGTTGGCTGGGTATTGATGCTAGAATACGCAATTGGTTTTATTGCAGTTGCTTGTGCTTGGTCTAATCACTTTGTTCAATTCCTTTCTGGTTTTGAAAATGTATTACCTGCTTGGCTTGCACACCCTCCAGTTTGGTTAACCAATGATGTTTTCTCTGCTGGGAAAATTGCTGCGGCTAACCCTGATGTATTTATTCCAAAATTATTCGGAATTGTTCCGATTTGTATAAATTTGCCAGCAATTCTAATTGTACTTTTAATTACTTCTATTTTAGTAAAAGGTACAAAAGATTCTGCTAAAATGGCTGGTTTAATGGTATTTATCAAATTGGCTGTAATAGGCTTGTTTATTTTGGCTGGTGCGTTCTTTGTAACTCCAGCAAATTGGCACCCATTCGCTCCAAACGGAATGTCTGGAATTTGGTCTGCGGCGTTTTTAATTTTCTTTGCATATATTGGATTTGATGCTTTGGCAACAGCTGCTGAAGAATGTAAAAATCCTCAAAAAGATTTGCCAATAGGTATTATTGGTTCTCTTATAATTACAACAATTGTTTACGTCTTAGTTGCACTTGTTTTAACAGGGATGCAAAATACAAGCGGTCCTGTTCCACTAGACTTTTTGAAGGCTCCAATGGCTTACTGTATGATGCAAGCAAAACAAAATTGGGCAGCTGGTCTGATTTCAATAGGTTCTTTGGCTGGTTTAACTTCTGTATTATTAGTATTGGAAATGGCAGCTACAAGAATTTTGTTCGCAATGAGCCGTGACCACTTTATTTCTCAAAGATTTCAAAAAATTGATCCAAAACTAAAAACTCCAGCTCTATTAACTTGGACTGTTGGACTTTTAGCTGTTGTAGGTATATTAACTCTTAACTTAGATGTTGCAGCTGAATTATGTAACTACGGAACGTTTACATCTTTCATCATTGTATGTGTTGCTGTATTGATTTTACGCCACACTGACCCAAATAGAGAAAGACCTTTCAAAGTTCCATTCTCTCCTGTAACTCCAACTTTGGGTATTCTTTGCTGTGGAGGTTTGATGATTTATAAATCAACTCAAGCAGGAAGCTCTGCATTGTTGTTCCCAGTTTGGTTGGGTGTTGGAGCAATTATTTACCTTCTATACGGATTTATTAAAAATAGAAATAATGAAAATAAAATCCATAGAGAAATTGTACACGGAGTAACTGAGGATTAGGAATAATTATAAAAATGGATTTGAAACAGATTAGCCGAAATATATTTAAAAGAAAAAGTATGGACGATCTTATTAACACTAGTAAGCGTTCAGAACTAAAAAAGACATTAAACGTATTCGACCTTATCGTAATTGGTATTGGTGCGGTTGTTGGTACTGGTATTTTTACAATTATTGGTACAGCAATTACAGGTAGTGCAGAAAGTGCGGGTGCAGGTCCAGCTATTGTAGTTTCAATGGTTTTGGCAGCAGTTGCTTGTGTCTTTTCAGCGTTATGTTATTCAGAAATAGCATCAATGATTCCAGTTGCGGGTAGTGCTTATACCTATACTTACGCTACTATGGGTGAATTTATGGCTTGGATGGTTGGATGGATTTTAATGCTTGAGTATGCAATTGGTAATATCACTGTTGCAAGTGCTTGGACTGGTTATTTCATTCAATTTTTGAAGGGATTTAAACAATATTTACCAGATTTTGTGGTTAATTTCCCTATCTGGTTAAGATATGATTATAAAACAATGCTTGCTATTTGCAATAACAATCATTGGGATATTCACGATAAAATTCCATACTTATTTGGACATATTCCTTTTGCGGTGAATCTTCCAGCGGTTGCAATTGTTCTTATTCTAACGATGCTTTTGGTAAGAGGTGTTAAAGAATCAACAAGAGTTGCAAGTATTATGGTTGGTGTAAATATGTTTATGATTTTGTCTTTCATAATTGTAGGAGCATTTTACGTAAAACCAGAACACTGGACTCCTTTCTTCCCACAAGACCCAACTGGTGTTATTATGGGTGCGTTTTTAATTTTCTTTGCATATATTGGATTTGATGCAATTTCCACAACAGCAGAAGAAACAGAAAATCCTCAACGAGATTTACCTATTGCAATTTTGGGAACATTAGTTATTTGTACAATTTTGTATGTATGTGTAGCGTTAGTTTTGACAGGAATTGTTCCTATTGAAAGAATTGATATTCAAGCACCTATTGCTCACGCAATGAGTTATATTGGCAAAGATTGGTTTGCTGGTTTGATTTCAATTGGTGCGTTGTGTGCATTGACATCAGTTTTGTTGATTTACCAACTAGGAACAACAAGAATTTTATATGCAATAAGCCGTGACAGATTTCTACCAAAATCTTGGAGATTAATTCATAGAAAATATAGAACTCCGCACGTGATGACTTGGATTTCTGGTATTGTGGTAATTGTTTGTGGATTATTCATGGATTTGAACATTTCTGCTGCGTTGTGTAATTTCGGAACATTCACATCTTTTGTTATCATTTGCTTGGCAGTATTGATTTTAAGAAAAACAAACCCTGATAGACCAAGACCTTTCAAAGTTCCGTTCTGTCCTTGGTTTCCAATATTAGGAATCTTGATTTGTGGAGTTTTGATTGTATTTTCATTGAAAACATTAAAAACTTCTTCTGTGTATTTTGCAATTTGGTTATTTGTCGGAATTTTGATATACGCATTTTATGGTTATCACCAAAAGCGTATTGAAGAACGTGGTCGAATAATTAGAAAAGTTAAAAAAGCTGAATAGATAATGAAAAGGAAGTGATAATCACTTCCTTTTTTATTATTATTGTTTTTCTTTAAAAATAATTTCGTATCCTAGTGCATCTGCAATATCTGCCACCTCGGAAAATCTAATTGTTTCTTTTTTCAGTTTTGCATAAAAATTTGAATAACAGTTGCTCACCCCTTTTTGATTAGAGAGCTTTGCAATAAGTTTCCTTAGTGAGGTTCCCTTATAAACAGTGAGTGTTTTTATAAAATCTATAATTTTTATATTTTCAAATTTATATTCCATTTATTAATATTATTATCTCTTTTTGGGGAACTCAAGAGAGTTGACATATTATAGTCGTATAACTATAATTATAATCATATATAGTATAATTTATTTGTTAAATCATACAAGGAGCGAAAGAGGGTATGAGAGAATATAAAAAAGCTTTTACATTAGCAGAAGTATTGATAACCTTGGGAATAATAGGAGTTGTTGCAGCAATAACCATTCCGACCCTTATAGCTAATACGAATAACCAAAAATATCGAAGCCAATTTAAAAAGACGGTATCAACACTTAGTCAGGCGGCAAAAATGAGTCAAGCAATGTATGATTTTGATTTTGGGGGAATTGGTGAAAAATGTTCAAATGATGGAGGAAAAGATAATCCAGAAAATTCTACATCAATTTGTGCATTACTTAATGGAACTTTGACGGGTGCAACTTATTTTGATAATGTTACTGATTTGAAAATGCGAAAAGGGGATTCTATACTTTCCTATAATGCGAATATCCCTTATTCTGCACTAGTTTGGAGTTTTAAAGACTTAAGTAGTTTTCATGCTTATACTCTTGCTGATGGTTCTATTTTTGCATTTGAAAAAGGATTAGGTCGTAATGCTTGTTCTCTCGAAATTGGAGGAGAAATTAAAGACAATGGCTATTTGACAAATGAAACAATGTCATATTGTATTGGTTTTATTGATGTTAATGGTGCAAGTGGACCGAATAAAGAAGTGCGTTGCTCCATTGGGGATAATTCGTTAACTAAAAATGATTGTATAGTTAAAAGTAGGGATGTGACGGATATTTTCCCTGTACGAATTCATGATGGTTCTGTTGCTCCAGCGACTGCCGCAGTTAGATTCATTATGAATACAGAAAAATAATATTATAGTACAAACGCTATTAGGGCGAATAACTTTGCCATCAAGTATTTAAACTTTAAAAATACCATTAACCCCTTTCCTAATCTCAGCCATACGGCACGCAGTTTCACTCGACTCAACTTCGTTTCGTCGGTTCAGCTAGTGTCCCTAGGAGAGGAAGTTGTTTAGTATTACTTCAATTCCGTTTTACTGAGCAAAGCGAAGTATCTCTATCAAAGCTTAATGCTTTTGTATTTACAAACGCCTTAGACCTTAGCTTTTATATCAAATAAGGTTTTATCAAAATCTCTAAAGCTATTGATAATTGAACTTACTGCTGGAATTGATTTATATAATTCTGGGCTTTCTTCTGAACAGATAGCAATGATTTTCCCAATATGGGCAGCTCTTGCAGATTCTATGCCAGAAATTGCATCTTCAACAACTATGCAATCTTCGGTTTTTAGTCCTAAATTTTTTGCTGCAATTTCATAAATATCTGGGGCTGGTTTCCCTGGAATTATTCCGTCTGAATATACAATCTTGTCTAAATCAAACCATTTTGCAAGATTGAAATGTTCTATATAAAAATCTACATTAATTTTATCTGACATTGTTGCAATTGTTCTTGGAATGTCATTTTCTTTTAAAAAGTCTAAGAATTCTACAACTCCATCAGCCAAATGAAAATTTTCTTTATCCTTTAAGCACATTTGACGGTAAAATTCTTCTTTTTCTTGTCCTAAACGTTCAACCATTTCAGGTGTTGGTTGTTTTCCAATTGCATATTTGATAATTTCTTCATTTGTTCTTCCAAACATGTATTTTAGCATTTCTTCTTCAGTAAAAGGAGTGCCTCGTAGTTTTTTAGAAAATTCAACCCACGCTTCTTTATGTTTGCGGGAATCCCAATACAATGTCCCGTTAAAATCAAAAATTATACCTTTATATGTCTTCATTTTACTGTATTCCTATCTCTTTATAGTTGTTGGTTTTCCATAATTTTATTATACAAATCTAAATATGTTTGGGCTTGTTTTTCCTTGTTAAGCATTTTATATGAATATGCTAAATTATAATAAATATTAGGGTTTCTGTTTTTTAAATCTAATGCTCTAAAAAAATTATATTTTGCGTTTCGATAATCTTTTAATTTTAAATATGCACAACCCATATTGTAATATCCATAAGAAAAGTCATCCTTATATTTTACAGATTTTTTGAATTCGGCTAGTGCCATGTTTGGTTTTTCTTGGATAAAATAAATATACCCTAAGTTATAATGTGCCTTGTAGTTCTTTGGGTCTTTTGTTATTGCTTGATTATACATATAAATCGCTTGGTCAATTTTATCCTTGTCTTGCAATATATTCCCCATAATTAACCAATCATCAGCATTTCTATCATCGTCTGCTTTACCTTTTAATATTTCTAGAGCTGAATCAATTTCATTTTGAGCATACAAAATTTTTGCTTGTTCTGTGATTGCATCTGGTTTAACTGGTTCAGGTTGCTTTTGCCAAGGCAAAGTTGGTGCTGCTGATACGGCACAACCGCATAAAATAATTAATGTTACAAGTAATTTTTTCATATCAAAATTATAAGATAAATCTGTAAAATTTTCCAGTTAATAATATTTATTTCTTGACGAAATACGCTTAAAATGAGATAATCAAAGTATGTTTAAGTATTATGGAAAAACAGCACCATATTTGTTTTTGCTTCCCGCAGGGATAGTTTTACTTATATTCTTTTTTATCCCGTTTTTCCAAACAATAGGACTTAGTTTTTTTGATTATGCCAATAATATTTATAGTCCAAATTTTGCAGGTTTAAAGAATTATATTGAGATATTGCACAACCCTATTTTTTATAAAGTTATGATAAATACGATTATTTATCTTGTTGTTGCTGTTCCGATTTTGGCAATTGTACCGTTGTTTTTAGCGATTTTAATTAATCAAAAAATTAGGGGAATTACTTTATATAAAATTTTAATTTACCTTCCAGTAATTGTTTCAATTGTTGTTGCTGCAATTGCTTTCAAGTGGTTATATGCAGAACAAGGTATTTTGAATTATTTATTAAATGTTTTGCATATTCATTCAATTGGTTGGCTGACTGATCCAAAATATGCGATTTATTCTGTGATAATCGTTACCATTTGGAAAGGTATCGGATATTATATGATGATTTATTTAGCTGCGTTGATGAGTGTTCCGAATGAATTATATGAGGCTTGTGATATTGATGGAGCGAATTTTTTGACTAAACACTTGACTGTAACTGTTCCGCATATTATGCCTACTATTGCTCTTGTTACGACAATAAGTTCAATATCTGCGATGAAAATATTTGCAGAAATTTATGTTATGACAAAGGGTGGACCATTAAATTCTACAAAAACAATTGTTTATTATATATATGAAAAAGCTTTTGAAAATCTCGATTTAGGCTATGCTTCAGCAATGGCGGTTATTTTATTGGCAATAGTTATGATTTTTTCGTTAGTTAACATATTATGTTTTGAAAAAAATAAATACCAAATCTAAGAGGAATAATTTTGAATATTTTAGAAAAATTTAAAAATAAAATAAAGTTGAAAAATATTTGGATACACGCAATTTTAATATTTGTGTCTATTCTTTCAATTTTCCCTTTCATTTGGTTATTGTCAACATCATTAAAGGGTAGTGGAGAAAATATTTTTGCGTATCCTCCGACAATAATTCCTAAAGATTTTACATTTGCAAATTATGTTGGCGTTTGGCATAAAGTTGATTTAATGCGGTATTTTATCAATAGTATGGTTGTTGCGGGAGGAACGGTTTTATTAAATTTGATTTTATCCTCACTCGCAGGATATCCACTAGCAAGGATGGAATTTAAGGGGAAAAAGATTGCATTTTTTTCAATTCTTGCAACAATTATGGTTCCATTTCAAGCAATTATGTTGCCTGTATATTTGATAACTCTTAAACTCCACCTTGTTGATAGTGTAAATGATACTATGGGATTTATTGGATTAATTATGCCGTTTGCGGTTAGTGCTTTTGGAATATTTTTGATGCGTCAAGCGTTCTTGGCTATTCCAAGAGAAATGGAAGAGGCGGCAATTGTAGATGGCTGTAATGTTTTTCAGGTCTTTTGGAAAGTTTTACTCCCAATGGTTAAACCTTCTCTTGCAGTTCTCGCAATATTTACTTTTATTGGTTCTTGGGGTGAATTCCTTTGGCCAAGTATTGTTTTGACAAAAGAGGCAATGTACACTCTTCCTGTTGGGGTAAATAATTTGCAGGGAATGTTCTCTTCTAATTGGAGATTTATTGCTGCTGGTTCAATTATTTCAACAATTCCAATTATTATATTTTTCTTAGCAATGCAAAAATACTTTATTTCTGGTGAAAATGAAGGGGCTGTAAAGGGTTAATCGAATTTATTTTCGTAACTCTTTGAAGAATGTTTCTAATAATTTGTCGCATTCTTCTTCCTTTATTCCACCGTAAATATTGGGATTTGATGTGGATAATTCCCTCAAATCAATTTTGGATGAGAAACTTCCGTAATTATGGTCATAGCTTCCAAAATAAACGGATTTTATTCTGGATTGTAAAATTGCCCATCCACACATAGGGCAAGGCTCTAGTGTTACGTACAAATCGCAATTATCTAAACGCCAGTTGTTTAATTCTTTTTCGGCTTGTCGAATTGCTAGAATTTCTGCATGAGAAGTAATGTCATTGTCTTTTTCTCGAGTGTTGTGGGTTTTAGCGAGGATTTTCCCATCTTTTACGATTACCGCTCCAACAGGAATATCTCCATTGGATTTCTTTGCTTCTTCAATTGCAATAGACATAAACCTATTCACTTATGAATTAACCTCATTATCTTTTGCTATATTTAGGGTAATAATTGCAATAAATCCGTATTCGTCATCAGAATTTAGTTCAATTGTTCCACCCATTGCTTCGACTAAACCTTTGACGATAAACAAACCTAAACCACTTCCTCTAGTTGTTCTTGTCATGTTATCATCTAGTCTTACGAATTTCCCAAAAAGTGATTGTAGTTTCTTTGGCGAAATTTTATCGCATTTGTTTTTAACTGCGATAACTGCTTTATCTCCAGAAATTGATGTTTCAACAAGTATTGGAGATTCTGGGTAAGAGTATTTTACGGCATTTTCGTATAAATTTACGAATACTTGCTCTAATCTTCCCTTGTCTGCCACAACTTGTGGAAAATCAGGTGCTAAATTTACAACGATTTCGTGGCCATCGTGCTTTCTTAGAAGAAGTTCGGCTTGTTCAAAAACTTTATTTAGCCAGATATTGTCGTTTACTGTACGAAGTCGCATTCCTTCGATATCTGGAATCGTTAATAAATCTTCGATTAGTCGTTTTAGGCGTTCAGATTGTTCTTTGATGATTCTTAAAGATTTTTGTTTGGTTTCTTCATCTATAACAATATCTTGACGCATTAGTCTTGAGGTATATCCTTGAATGCTGGTTAGAGGAGTTCTTAATTCATGACTTACGGTATCAATTAAATTTGAGCGGAATTCGTTCAAGGCTTTCAATTCAACGTTTTTACGTTTCAATTGTAGATATGTCTTATGAATTTCGGATGCCATATTGTTAAATTCATTTGCTAAGAAAACAATTTCGTATGGAGTGAAAGACGTTGTTAAAAGTCTAATTTGTCTTTGATAATTTCCTTTCGATAAGGCTATAACCGCTTTGAATAACTGTCTAATATTGATGTATAAATAATACATGTAAAAACCAATTAGCAACATCATTGCTAATATTGAAGATAATACGGAAATAATTATCTTCGCTCTGTTATCAAGAATTGCTTTTTTTGCTATGTTTTCTGTGGTGTTAACAACAATTGTTAAATCTGGATTATGACGTTTTAAATAAACGATAGGTCTATTTTTCTCATCCCCAAAAAGGACAGGAGCATCAACCTCCATATTATGAGGAAGCAAGTCTAATGTTTCTTTAAAGACATCTGGCGTAAAATTGTGTGATGAAATTAAGTGATTGTTTTTGTCTAAAATGTAAATTTGTCTATTGTCGTTTTCCAACGATTTGAATAGTTGTGAATCCCAGTTATTAGCATTAAAAATAATTACAAGAAAAGAACCATCTTTCATTTGAGTTGATAAAATTGGTTTTTCATTGATATGAGAATCGTCTGTAATTTTTTCCAATTCTTGCGGATTATGAACAATTACAATATCCTCGCAGTTAGGGTATCTTCTTGCCACATCTTTAATAAATTTAGATTTTAACTTTTGCGAAGGCAAATATTCTAGGGTATCAGCAATTTGAGCTAAAGTAGATTCATTTGTTTTTAGGAAAAAATCAACTTCATCTGATACCATACTTGCAACAAGAATAGCTGACTCTCTCAATTGGTGTCTAACAGATTGTTGGTTAATATTATTGATAATAAAACCACTGATGGATATCGGAATTACAACTGCAATAAAAAACACGATTGCAATTTGTTCAATTATTTTTAATCTTTTAAAACCAAAACCAAAATTCTTCATAAGCAAATTACTCTTGAGCAAAAGGTGTCAACTTATACCCAACATTTGTAACCGTGTGCAAATATTTTGGATCTTTTGCATTCGGTTCAATTTTGTTTCGCAAACCTCCAACGTGGACTCTTAACATTCTCACATCTTCGTTGCTGTCATATCCCCAAACTTCGTCAAGCAAGGTCGCAAGAGTTACTGGGTGGTTAAAATGTTGCATTAAACAATATAAAATTTCAAATTCTGTTGGTGTTAGTTTAACCTTTTTGTTAACTATAACAGCTTCTAGTGATTCTGGGAAGATTTCTATATCACCACTTCTTAATACTTCATTCGCTAAAGGAGTTTCTTCAACATTCACAGAATTTCTACGTAAAAGAACTCTAATTCGGAGTAAAACTTCTTGGATATCAAAAGGTTTTACCAAATAATCATCTGCTCCACAGTCAAAACCTTCTGTTTTATCCTCAATAGTTCCTTTGGCTGTAAGCATCAAAATAGGGATTGATAATTTTGCTTGACGAATATTTTTGCAAACATCAAAGCCGTTCATTTTTGGCATCATAACGTCAAGTAAGATTAAATCATAAGTGTTATTAAGAGCTTTGTTTAATCCTTCAAGTCCATCTTTTGCGGTATCAACAAAATATCCACTGCTCCTAACGTCAAACTCTAATAAATCTCTGATTTCGTCATCATCATCAACTATCAAAATTCTCTTCTGTACGTCGCTCATAAGAACACTCCTTTTTATAGAATAATTGTACATAACAACTCTTCATTTTTCAATTAAATTTAAAAATTGTAAATATAAAAGTTAGAATATAATTACACAATATACTTATTAACCTATACACTTATAGACATAAAAAAAATACCGCTAGTTGTGTTTTAGCGGTAGGGAAAAAGTTACGAAAATTAATGTGTAGGGGAAAATATAAAATATAAGTTTTATGCGTTAAATATGTTGAAAGATTTTTCAACGTTTTTACTAATTACTTTTGCTAATTGATCATATTCAGTTTGCATTGCAGTATGTTCTGATTCAAGTTTGTTCAATTGCATATCGAATTGCTTATCTTGGCTTTCGATTTTGTCCATTGCAGTTGTGTATTCTTGTTCAGCTTTTGCAATTGCTGATTTGTCTTCTTTTTCTGTAATTGATTCATCGTCATCTAATGTAGTACCAATAAATCCTTTTTCAGCTGTTGAATAGTAAGATAATACAAGGTTTCCAGATTTTAATTGGTTAATCATCCAAGTTGAATCATAATTTAATGTTTTCTTTGCTTTCTTTTCATCATAGCCATATTTTTCTTCTAATGTTGTGAAACCACAAGATTGCATTTGATAGAAGATGTTTTTGTAATATGAAATTTGTTGTGCATCATAAGTTAAATCTGTATCATCTTTAGATTTGTTTGATTTGTTATAGTAAGCTTCTGTAATTGCAGTTGCATAATCATACAAATCTCTTTGTGTTTGTGTTGTACCGTCATAGTTAAGAGGAATATCTTCTTTAGTAATTGAATAAGTATATCCACTATCTGATGTGTACAATCCAGTTTTTGAATTGTAAGAAAATCTATCTTTTTGAGTTTCTGACAAATCTGCTGAACCGTCTTTTCTTTGAGTTGCATACAATGTTGATGATTGAACTCTTTCATTCTTATCATTTAGGTAAGTAAACATTTTTGTTGTTGCATCATAAGTTACATCCAACAATTGAGTATAATTACTTGAACCTAATTGGTCTTCAGTTTGGTAAAATACACCTGTTTTTGTTTCGTTGTTTTCATCTACATAATTTCTTGCAACAACAGCACTTCTATTTACATAGTAACCTTCATCATCTTTATAAGCATAGAATGAAGATTTGCCTTCTTGGCTTACTACATAAGCTCTGCTGTATGTTGGAATACCATTTAATTGTCCAGCACCGAATGATCTATAATCAAAACCTAGAATATGTTCACCTTGATAATCAGCTGAATCACTAGTATTACCATTTATGTCATAGATACTCTTTCCAACAGAATTTAAGTATTTATCCCAAGCTTCATGGATTGCTTCTTCTGCTGTTTTAGATTTTGTAGTATCAATATCTGCTTGAGTATAACCTAATTGTTTTAAGAAAATATTTAAATCGCCATTACCTGCTTTAAATGCGTTTGCAATTGCAGAACTTACAAGAACTTTACCTGAATTATCTTTTACAAGGTATTGTTTGCCAGAAGCAACTGTATTACAACCAGTTAATTGGTTATAAGTAATGTCTGCATAACAAGCATCAGTACCATTGTAACCTGTTAAAACTTGGTATTTAGTTTTATTCAAAGCGTCTAAGTATGCATCGTTAATTCTTCCTGAATTTTCAGAAAGACGTTGTTTTGAATATGCAACTGATTGTTGTTCAAACTCATTGTTTGACATCCTTGCAGTTATACTTAGTAATCTTGCTTGTGAAGCAGCCATACCCATAGCTTTAACGTTTCCTTTCAGTAATTTTCGTATCCTTACTCATGTTTACGGCATATTTCACAGAAAACTTTAAAAAATAGAGAAATAATGTTACAATATCGTTACAATTGTAAAATATTAAAGAATATTACAATTTTGCGTGAATAGTTGCAATATGATACTTTGTAGAAGAAAGGATAGGATATGAAGAATATAGTTATATATACTGACAAAAACTCTTCAAATTTAGCTGAAGTTGTTTCATCTATTGAAGATTCAAATGTAAGATTAGAAAACGCTTCTAACTTAAAAGATTATGAAACATTAAACCCTGGGGTTATCATTATTGAAAGCGTTCCAGATATTAAAGATGTTTTAATGGTTACAAAATTCAAGCAACCAATCTTATTTATTGGAGAAACTTTTAAAGGTTGTACCGTAAGAGCTGTTGCTTTTGATTATGTTAAAACTCCAGTTGATAATCAAGAATTACTTGTTCGTGTAAAAAACATGTTGAAAATCAGAGAATTGAGAGATAAATTGAAAACTCTTTCTACAACTGATGAATTAACTGGTTTGCACAACAGAAAATATTTACTTGAACGTATGGAACAAGAAATCTCACGTTCTAAACGTTATGGAACAGCACTTTCTGTATTGTTGTTTGACTTAGACTTTTTCAAAGCTGTAAATGACATTTACGGTTATGAATGGGGCGATGTTTTATTAAAATCAATTGCAGATAAATTAAAACAACTTATCAGAAAAGAAGATATTATCACTCGTTATGGAGATGAAGAATTCATCGTAGTTCTTCCTAACACTTCAGAAGATAATGCCTTCTTGTTTGCAGAAAGATTTAGAAAAGATATTGAAAAAATGGAATTCATTCCAGCCGGAGAAGAAGAACGTCATCCAATCACTATTTCTGGCGGAATTTCTACATTCCCTTGTATCCCTGATACAGAGGAAGATGCGAATACAATCATTCGTTATGCTGAACACGCATTGTACAATGCTAAAAAACGTGGCAAAAACAAGATTGTACAATTCTCTCACTTAAACTTGGGAGAATAAAAAAGATCCTTTCTGAACACTTACATAGTGTAAATCTGGTTAATAGGCGGTAACATCACTACCGCCTTTTTATTTTGTTTAATATTCAAATAATCTTGATATATCTAATTGAATTTTACCTTTAGACTGTTCTTTAACAGTATCTGCAAAATCCATCATATAATCAGGACTAATATTATGCTTTTGAAAAATACCAGCTTGATATAAGTCAATTAGTTTATCTAAATATTTTTGACAATTTTGTTCTACTTCAGGATGAAGAACAACCCACTCATCAAGAGGAATACTTTTTCTGGAAGAATTAATTTTTGCTCTTGCGACCCCATAGTTTGCAAGTTCATTTTCTCCTCCCTCAGAGCGAGGTTTGATGTGTTCAACAGAAGCAACTGATGGCCACATTAATTTTAGAGCAATTTTATCAGAAGGTTCTGAACATAATTTCAACACATAAGCTGACAAACATTGTTCTGATGTTGGAAGTTTATTTGCAATTCCAATTAATTCCTTTTTAAGATGATGATCTGGCAATGTTTCTAGCATCTTTCCTAAATCATATAAAAATGATTTTCTTGAAAATGGTATTACGACCTTTTTTTGAGATAATCTTAATTTAGAAATTTCGAGCAAGTTATTCAACTCACCATCTTCTGCAAGCGGTGATTTTTGCAAAATATGCTCAATTGAAGCTAAAACTTTTTGTTGATTGGGTATTGTAGAATCATTTGTTACAGTTGATAATTTTTTAGATTCTTTCATTATTGCATTTAGAGCTTTTCTTGTTTTTATGTCAGCACCATTTGCAAGTATATTTCTAGCCTTCGCTAATTTATACTTGAATTCATTTGCAGAAAAAGGAATATAAATCGGTTGGTCATTCAATTTTTTGTCAGTTTCAACCATTAAACTCTGAAACTTTTGCTGATAGTCATGAGGAAGTTTTTTATTCACGATATTAGTCAATTCCATAAAAATCGGAGCTTGTTTTTTTCGCAAAATTTTCCTGTGATATGGCTCAATCTCTTCTAAGAGTTCCTTCAAATTCATTTCTGGATGAATCTTTGATCTTTCCTGTAAGAGTGCAATAATTTTTGATTCATTATCGACAAAACACTCTTTATTTCTTTCAAAAACTTGTAAAATATCTTTTGATGGACCATATAAAATTCCTTTTGAGCTCAACCGTGTAATCATCTTAGGATCTAACATTGGAATTCCTGTGTACATGCAAGGAAGTTTGTAAGCAAATAATGCCCGTAATTTTGAAGAATGTGCAAAGCCCGTGAAGGTTATTGGCATGACATATGGCATGCCAGACAAGTCGTTGATATATGTTGCCATTTCGGAATCCATATTTTTCAAATCTCCTGTTTTGGGCTTGTTCTTGTCTAAATTTAAGTTGTAATAATTAGGGCCTATTGCAAATATTCTCATAATCTTCCTATTAATATTTTAACTTATTTGTATCAAGATTTAAAGGGTCATTTGAAGGTGACAATTTTTTTATTCTTCTTGCGACAGATAAAATATATGATGTACTTAATTCACACATTTTAAATATCCCACTATTGGCTAACTCTATCAACCTATCTATTTGATTTTGACTATATACCCTGACGTTAGGATCTTTTTCAATAATAGTAGAAAGTTTGCTATGTGCTCTTTCTGAATTATATCTTCTTGAGGCTAAAACATAATTATATATATCACTATCACCTCCAGCTTTTGCTGCAACCAAATGATCAGCAGACCCAACAGAATCTGCGAGTAAATCGTATCCAATTTGAGAAGAAGATCTATTTGCTTCTTTTACAACAAAGGCTGATAAACTATTTTTAGACGTAGGTAGTTCTCTTGCCGTTTGTATCATCTTATGGGCAAGTTTTGTATCTTGTAATTGTCCTACAATTTTTTCCAAATCATGGATAAAACCTTTTCTTTTAAATTTTTCTTCAAAAGGAACTCTATGCAAACGAGCTTTTGTTGCATTGAATAAATCCACCATATCTTTATCTTTTTGCAAACTTGAATTTTCAAAATATATAAATGTTTTATAAAACTGTTTAAGTTCTTTATTTGTTGGCTTTTTAGCCTTACCCATATCATCTTCAAAAAATTCAACTTTTTTGATAATCTTTTCAATATCGCTTACTTCTTTAAAATTATCTTTTTGAGTTATTCTTTCTTTAATTCGTTTTAACTTATACAAAAGTTCTTTCTTACTGAAAGGAACAATTACTGGTTCATTGATGAGTTTTTTATTAGTAACATCAATCAATTTATTATATTGAACAATCTGTTCTTTTGGCATTTGAAGAGCAAGGGTAGAAAGTTTTTCAAACACTGGACGTTGTTGTTCAAGAAGAATTTTACTATGATGAGGGACTAATTTATGCAAAAATTCATCCAAATACATCTTTGGATTTGTTCGAGCTGTTCTCTTCATCAATCTATAAACCTGTTTTTCTATTGGGAATAATGATTTTTCATAAGGTTTAAGAATTCGAACAATATTTCTTATCGGTTTAGAAAACACTTTATGTTCTAATAATAGCTCTAAATCTTTAGTATCCACAAGAACAATGGCTGAGTAAAAATCAGGAATTCCAAATTTTAACAACTTCTTCAACGGTTCAGATTTTGCAACACTCGTAAACGTTACAGTATCACATTGCAATATTTTTTTATTCATTGGAACATGAACACAATTATCTCTTCTCAATTGTGGATTTTGAGTACTAAATAAACTATATAAACCTACACTTTGAATATTCATGTTGAAAACAAAAAACGTAAAAAAAATATTTTTTGCTATAAATGAATTGAAAATTAATAATCTTCTTCTTGAGGTTCAAAATAGTGCATTGAAGGGCATTTTCCGAAATTATCCAATATTGCCTTATCGAGTTCTTCTGTCGCAACAACTTTCCCATTTACAATATTTACTTGAGTGGTTGTAACTGTGCCATTTTCTTTATCTTCTTTAGTTTCTTTTGTTGCAATATCTTTTTTATTCTTTGCCATATGCTGTTTATTTTTAGATTTTTCTTCATCCATTATCGTTCTGAGGTAACTTTTGTATTCATCATTAAAATAAACATTTCGCATAATATCATTCATCACAATTGCTGCATATTGTTGAGTTGAAGAATTTTCTCCAAGTGCAGAAATCAAAGTTGAAGCTTTTTCAATTTCTTCATAAGCCTCGTTGTAATGTCTAAGTTTTCTCAACAGAACAGCTAAATTGTAATGAGCTTCGTAATTCATCGGAGCATTTGATATTGCTTGGCAATAACACTTCCCCGCTCCCTCATAGTTTCCAGAAATTTGGTATGCCAAACCTAAGTTAAACAATGTATCATAACTTTTTGGATTAATTTCTAAAGATTTTTGATAAGCTTTTATCGCTTTTGCCAAATAACGTCTTTGCCATTCCCAATCATCATTTGCATAAAGAGATTTCATTCGATAGGAATACCCCATATTATAATATGCAATCGCTTTATTTTCTTTTGAACTTATTTTATTGTTGTAAATATATGGAATTTCTAACAAATGACGTTTAGTTTTAATTATTTGTTCATACTGTTTGATTGCAGAATCAAAATCCCCCAACTTTTCAGATGCAACAATTCCATAGTTCATTCTTGCAATCATCATATTTGGATTGTATTTAAATGCTTGAGAATATGCGTATAATGCAGAATAATAATCCTCATATGCAACATATATATTACCAAGATTATACCAAGCACTATAATGCTGAGGATAATACTTTAATGCAGTATTATAATACCCAATAGCTTTTTGCATTCGCATATCGTGATATGCCTTATCCCCTTTATAGACATAATACATACCCTTAACTTTGTATGCCTGAATTTTTACAACTTCTTGATTGAAATATACCGCAACACCAATTGCGGCAAGAACAAACAATGAAAATAATCCTGATAAAAACTTTTTCAAATCAAAGCCCTTTGATATTTATTCACATACAAAGATATGATAATAAAACTCTGACAAAATAACATCAACCAAATAATGTAACAGAAATGTAACAAAAGTTTTTTATAAACGCAATTATTTAAAACAGAAATTGTTTATATAAGTAAGGTAGGTTAAAAAAGGTTAATTTTATTTTGGAGGTTTAGTATGTCAAGCAACGTAGGCTCAATTAACAGTGCTCCTCTGGTAGGTGCATTTCAATACAACCCGTATGCTATGGATGGTTTTGATGAAATTGATATGACTTACAATTCACCATTAGCAATGGGAGGAAGTATCTTTGATGGCTCAGGCTACGGAGGTTTTGGTATGGGAATGATGCCAATGCCGATGGCTGGAGGTGGTGTCACAGGTTACGACCCAAAATCATATTTCAATAACATGAAAGATTATCAAAAATTTTACATAGACTACAATGTCGATCAACAAAATATGCAACGTAATGCAGATTTAAGAATTAACGCATCTCTAGAAGGAATCAAAGATGCAGCCGCAGTTCTTAGAGATAAGATTAAACAAAATGAACAAGACCAAGTTCCAGATGCTTTTAAAGCTTATGTTCAAAGTGTAGGAGCAGCATATGGAGAAGGCTCTGGAAAAGAAGTTGAACACAGAGCATTAAGTCTTTATGAACAAATGACAGGTAAATCTCTAATCCAAGACTTACGAGATAATGGACATAGTTCATTTACACAAGGTTTATTACAATCTTTGACATTCAGTGCAACATACAGAACATCAGCAGAGGACAACATTTCTGCAATAACAGGTCAACCAGTGGGAACATCTGAAAAAGTATCTCAAGGATGCGGTAAAATTCTTGGTGCTGGAACAGCAGGGGCAGCTCTCGGAGCTCTTGCAGGTAAATTGTCTCATTCTGGTAAAGTCGGAACAATTGTCGGCCTTGCAGCCGCTGGATTGTCAGCAGTATTAGCCTTCGTAACTGGCGGAAAAGGCTAGAACTTATAAATATACTTTTAACCCCTCCTCCAAAATAATTCCTATAAAATCCGAAGTTCAAAAATGGACTTCGGATTTTTGAATAAAAAAAGTCCTGCTAAAAGGAGTAATAGCAGGAATATAGTTCAGTAAAAGAGACATCTGCTAACATTATTACCTCCTTTTTTAATTAGTCAAATTAAAAAAAAGAGCCTCAAAAAATATCAAGGCTCGTTGGAATTAAGAATAGCTGGAAGTATGAAAAAGATTAATTATATTAAATCTTTTTCACTTATTTTTCTCTAGTAGCCATATGGGTAATTATTGATGGTTATATATATAATGCAATTGTTATTTTTATGTTATGTTATTAGATGAAAAATAAGGAGTTCGGTGCTTTTATGAATAAAAAATATATTATTGCAGCAATTATTTGTTTTATTATAATTGGATTTTTAGGTTGGCTTATAGTGCTTTCTGACGAAGCTCAAGAAAAAAAAGAAAGAGAAATGTTACCAACCCAAATAGGGCAAAAAGTTTGGACTTATAATATGAACAAATATCAGTGGAGAGAATATCAAAAAACAGACGATGAACAATCAAAAAATGAGATAATTCTACAAGTTCAAGCACCAGAAGGAAATGGAGGTTATACTTCTTATAATTTAATCACTGGTAATGCCCAAGTTCCTAAAGAAGATGTTTGGGTTGGAGAAGGTAGCCAAGAATTTCTAAAAGGCAAAAAGCTTTACTCTTATTACCCTAAGACTTTTGAATATTATGAAATTATTTTCAATGGTGTAAAATTTGTACCAAGAAAGCTTTCTAAAGATGAAATAAAAACAATTTTGAAAGGCTATGATTTTATTTACGTTTCAGACCTAAAAAAATCCACTGTTTCAATACCATATTCTAAACGCCATAATAAATTTGCAGTAATAAATGATATTGGCGACAATTTTTACAAATATTATATCGTTCCAAATGATAGCAAAAAGATGGACATAGGTGATTTTTCAGACCAATTTATACTTAAAGATAATAATATAAACATCAAACTCCAAAGATTAGAGGGTTGTTCAAAAGCGTATCCTTGTTTTGATATAAATGTAAAATAATTTTCGTAAAAAGAGGTGAATATTTATGAATACAAAAGAACAATATCTTAAATTAAGAGAAGAATTTACAAAGAAGTATGAACCTACTTTATATAATTCCGAACTCGCTGGTTGGAATTTTTACACAAACTCCACAGAAGAAAATCTAAAAAAATATACTCAATCACAAGAACAAATGAGTAATTTATTCAAAGATGAACAAATGTATAAATCATTAAAAGCCATTCAAGAAGAAGGCTTAGAGGATAAACATTTAGCAAAACAATTAAAAGATTTAGTTAAAGCTTTTTACAATGAAATAGAATCTGGAAATGAATTAAAAGCACTTCGAGATAAAGAAAATGAAATTGCCTCAAAATTCAATTCTTATGTTATGGAAATTGATGGGAAAGCTATTTCTAAAGCAGAGATTATGGTGATTTTAGAAAAAGAACACAATCCAGAAATCCGTAAAAAAGCCTACGACGCAAATATCAAATCTGGAGACGAAATTGCAGATGATTTAGTTGAATTTGTAAAAATGCGTAATGCTTATGCTAAAACAAAAGGCTATGACACTTATTTTGATTATATGATTGAAGATTCTTATGACATAACCCCAAAAGAACTAGATGCTTTATTAAATGGAGTTTCTTCAAAAATTGAAACTAAATCAATAGAATTTGATGAAGAAAGGAAAGCAGAACTTGCAAAAAGTTTTGGAGTTAAACCAGAAGAATTAAAAGATTATCACTACGGATTGATAACGGATAATACACCCGAAAAAACTGTTACCGAGTATTTAACATCAAAAGAACAAGTTGTTGATATTGCAAAAGATGTTTATAAACAAATGGGCTTTGATATCGATAATATGGGAATAACTTTAGACTTATTTCCAAGAAAAAATAAAAACACTCACGGTTTTGCTTTTTGCATAAAACCAGCAAAAGATGCAAGAATTCTTGCAAACTTGACCAACAACACAAATAGCTTAGATACCATTTTGCATGAACTTGGTCATTGCGTTTATGATATTGGGCTAGATATAAACCTACCATTTCTAGAACAAGAACCATCTTCTTCTGCAATGACAGAAGCTGTTGCGATGATGATGGGCGATTTGCCAAAAACTGAAAATATTTTATCTCGTCTTGTACCTCAAGATGTTTTAGACAAATTCAAAGCGGAACTAAAAAAAGATGATGCAAGATTTGTTAATCGTTCTCTTCAAATTATTGAATTTGAAAGAGAAATGTACAAAAATCCAGAAAGAGATTTGAAAAGCTTATGGAGAGATTTGAAAATAAAATATCTTCATCGTGGAGATGAAACTGAATCTAATAACGAATGGGCAACTATTCCGCACTACCTATCTCATCCAGGATATTATCAAAACTATTTTAGAGCGGGCTTAATTAAAGCACAACTTTACAATGCAATGAAAACTGAATTAGGTGAAATTTCTAAAAATTCAAAAACTTCTGATTATTTGAACGATAAATTATTCAAATATGGTTCATCTAAAGAAGATAGCGATTTAATTTTAGAAATTACAGGGAAAGCAATATCTGAAAATGATTTTTGCAATAGAATAATAGAATAATTAAGGAAATAATAATGTTATCACTTCTAACAAATCCAATAATAATAGCAGTAATTTTATTATGTATATTATGTTTATGCAGAATAAATGTTTTACTTGCACTAATAATTTCATCTGTTGTAGGTGGCCTTGTCGGGCATATAGGATTGTCAGAAGTGATGGATATTTTTATTCACGGAATGGGGGACAATTCTGAAACCGCATTGAGCTATATTTTATTGGGAGCATTTGCGGCATCTATGACACACACAGGTCTTGCACCAATTTTAGCAACCAAAATTTCGAAAATTATTAAATCGAAAAAATATATGCTGATATTTATTTTAACAGGAATTGCTATTTTATCACAAAATTTAATTCCTGTTCATATTGCGTTCATCCCAATTCTAGTTCCTCCATTATTAGGCTTGATGAATAAATTAAAAATTGATAGACGAGCTGTTGCTTGTGGTCTAGCTTTTGGATTAGAAGCTCCATATATTGCAATCCCTGCAGGTTTTGGATTGATTTTCCAAGGATTAATTGCAGAAAACATGATGCAAAATGGAGTTGAAGTAATAAAAAGTGATATTTGGAAATACAACTGGATAATTGGAGCGTGCTTATTTATTGGATTTTTAGTAGCTATTTTTATTTCTTTCAGAAAACCAAGAGAATACGAAAATATTATAATTAAAGACGAAGCAAAAATTGAAGATTTAAAATTAAATAAAAACCACTATATTACTCTAATTGCAGCAATTATAACTCTAACAGTTCAATTATGGACAAATTCATTACCTTTAGGGGCATTAGTCGGTTTAGCAGTAATTTTTGGATTTAAAGCAATTGATCACGACAAAATGGACAAATTAATTAACGAAGGTGTCGGATTGATGGGTTATGTTGCATTCGTAATGCTTGTTGCGGCTGGATTTGCTTCTGTAATGAAAGCAACTGGCGGAGTTGATGCATTGGTTAACGCAATCACTCCATTTATGGGTTCAAGTAAAATAATTGCAACTATTTTAATGCTTTTTGTTGGTTTATTTATTACAATGGGCATAGGCACTTCTTTTGGAACAATACCAATTTTAGCAGTTTTATATATTCCAATTTGCTTAAAATTAGGGTTTAGTATTCCTTCAATGATAATTGTTTTGTCTGCTGCGGCGGCACTCGGAGATGCGGGTTCTCCAGCTTCAGACACCACACTTGGTCCAACAGCAGGTTTAAATGCAGATGGACAACATAACCACGTCTGGGATACTTGTATTCCAACATTCTTGCACTACAATATTCCACTATTTTTTGCGGCTATAATTGCGGTTTTAATTTTCCATTAATTAAATTTAATATATTATTTTTTTCAAATTATTTGCATGATATGATGGACGAATTATGGTAGATGTTAATCAAGAATATGTTCCACTCCACTTACACACAGAGTATTCTTTACTTGATGGAGCAATTAGGATAGGGGATTTAGTTAAATTTTGTGCAGAAAACAACATGCCTGGTGTTGCCGTAACAGATCACGGGGTTATGTATGGTGCAATGGATTTGTATATAGATGCGGATAAAAACAATTCAAAAGAAAGAGAAAAAGCCGAACAAGACCCCAATTACAAACCAAAATTAGTTAACCCAATAGTTGGTTGTGAATTTTATGTACACGATGGGGATATTTCAGAACGCAACCCTAGTCACAATCCTAGATACCACTTAGTTTTACTTGTAAAAAATAACCAAGGATATAAAAACATTGTTAAACTAGCTTCAAAAGCTCACATTGAAGGTTTTTATATGAAACCTCGTATCAACTGGGAACTTCTTGAACAGTATCACGAAGGATTGATTTGCTCTTCTGCTTGTTTGGGGGGCGAAGTACTCCAAAACCTATTGAAAGGTGATTACGAAAAAGCAAAGGCTACTGCTAAAAGATTTAAAGATTTATTTGGAGAAGATTATTATATTGAGTTACAAGACCACGGGCTTGAAGAACAAAAACGTACAAACCCAGATTTGATACGTATTGCCAAAGAACTTGATATTAAAATGATTATCACAAACGACTCCCACTATTTGAAAAAAGAAGATGCAGACTGGCATGATACCCTTTTGTGTATGCAGACAAAATCTTCAAAATCAGATACCAATAGATTCCATTTTCCTAATAATGAATTCTATGTAAAAACGGTTTCGGAATTAAGAGATTCTTTCAAATGGCTAGACAGCGAAACATTTGATGAATGTATTAAAAACACGGTAGAAATTTCTAAAAAATGTCATATTACAGTAGAATGGAAAGCCCCTCTACCAGATTTCCCTGTTCCTGAAGGATTTACAACAGATACATACTTAGAAAAACTTGTATATCAAGGGATTAGAAGAAAATATCATCAAGAAGAAATTGAACCAAAACTCCAAGAACGTGCGAAGTACGAATTGGGTGTAATTGAACAAATGGGATTCTCTGCATACTTTTTGATTACTTGGGATTTTATCCACTACGCAAAAACTCACGATATTCCAGTCGGCCCAGGGAGAGGATCTGCCGCAGGTTCACTAGTTGCGTATGCCCTTGATATTACAGATTTGGACCCGATAGAACACAACCTATTGTTTGAAAGATTTTTGAACCCAGAACGTTTCAGTATGCCCGATATTGATACGGACTTTTGTATTGAAAAACGTGGAAAAGTTATTGACTACGTTGTAGAAAAATACGGAGCAGATAAAGTTTGTCAGATTATTACATTTAACACTCTGGCTGCTCGTAACGCAATGAAAAGTGTTGCACGTGTATTTGATATTCCATACGCAAGAAGTAAACAACTTTCAGACCTTATTTCTGGTGATCCTGGGGCAAAAATTTCTGACTCTTTGCAAGACGGAATGGAATTAAAAACACTATACGATAGTGACCCAGAAGTTAAAAGATTAGTTGATACCGCACTTCACGTAGAAGGTCTGAAAAACGCAACTGGCATGCACGCAGCTGGGGTAATCATTTCATATAAACCTCTGGATGAAATTGTTCCTGTACAGCACGGAAAAGACGGAGTTGTTGTAACTCAATATCACAGAGAAATTTTAGAAAAAATGAAGCTTCTGAAGATGGACTTTTTGGGGCTTCGTAACCTTACAATGATTTCTAAAACTGTAAAACTAATTAAAAAATGTCAGGATATTGATTTAGATATCAACCATATTCCACTAGATGATAAACCAACATATGATATGCTAATTCGAGGTGAAACAGTTGGTGTATTCCAGTTAGAATCCCAAGGGATGACAAACCTTGTAAAAAAACTACAACCCGACGTATTTGAAGATTTAGGAGCTTTAGTAGCACTATTTCGTCCAGGTCCGTTAGGTTCTGGCATGGTTGATGTTTTCGTAGATAGAAAACACGGACGACAAGAAATTACTTATCCACACCCACGACTTGAAAAAGTTTTAAAAGACACCTATGGAACAATGGTTTACCAAGAGCAAATCATGCAGATTTTCCAAGAAATGGCGGATTATTCTTTAGGTCAAGCAGACATGGTTCGTCGTATGATGGGTCACAAAGACCCTGCGGCTATGGCAGCTCAGGAAGATAAACTTATTGAAGGATCTGCAAAATATGGTATGAAAGCAGAAGATGCAAAAACTTTATTTGAACAAATTCAAAACTTCGCTTCATACTGTTTCAACAGAGCTCACTCATCTGCTTACGCATTCGTTGCATATCAAACAGCTTTCTTGAAATGCCATTATCCAGTTGAATACTTATCATCATTATTATCAAGTGTTGCTGGAGATCAAGAAAAAACTCAAGCTTATATTGAAGAAGCCTTGAAATACGGAATCAAAGTGCTTCCTCCAGATATAAACAAATCTTATCTTGAATACGCACCAGATGGTAAAAACATCAGATTCGGGCTTGCTTCAATCAAACAAGTTGGAGAAGGTGTAATTGAAGAAATCATCAAAGAACGTGAAGCAAACGGTGATTTCAAATCAATTTATGATTTTATTAAAAGAGTAGATGTAAAATGTGCGAATAAAAGAGCGTTAGAAGGATTGATTAAGGCTGGAGCTTTTTCCACAATCGAAAAAAGCCGTAAACAACTAATGGAGAACCTTGAATACATCACTTCAACAGCTTCTAAAGAGGCTAAAGAAAAAGAATCAGGTCAAGGAAGTTTGTTTGACATGCTAGGAGATACCGCCTCAGTTGAAGATGCGAAATTCCATCTATCTGGATCAGATGAAGAATATGATGCAAGACAAATTCAAATTTTTGAAAAAGAATTCTTGGGATTTTATGTAACAAGCCACCCATTATCTACGATTAGAGACAAGTTACCATTCTTAATGACTCACAAAATCTCACAAATTCCAGATATTCCGAATGATAAAGTTGTAACTATTTGTGGATTAGTAACAGCAACGAAACAAATTCCAACTAGAAATGACCCTACAAAATTTGTTCGATTTGTAACAATTGAAGATTTAACAGGAAAAATTGATACTTTAGCTTTCAATTCAAAAATTGCGGAATACAATGACTTCTTGCAAAATGAGCAAAGAATTATTGTATCAGGAAAAGTAAGTAGGCGTAGCGATGACGATCCACCAATTATTTTGGTTGACACTGTTAAACCAGTAGATAATTCAAATATTTTCACCATTGAGTTGAAAGACGAATTAAAATTTGAAGAGTTGATGTTAATGAAGCAAATGTTATGCAAATTTTCTGGTTCCGACCCTGTAATGCTAAAACTTCCAGATTTAACAGGAGATGTAAAGATTTTAGCTTCATCAATGTTCTGGGTAAATTCTTCAAACGATTTGGTAAACATGTTGAATAAACGATTTGGAGAACGAATTGGAATTTCAATAAAATCAATGGATACAAATTTAAAAGAACCAGTTTAATCAAGCTGGTTCTTTGGTTTAGGGACTTTTATTAAATTGATAAATAAAAATTTATAAAAAATAAAAAAAAAGTGCTTGAAATCTAAAATTTAGCATGTATGATTAAAAGGTAACCCAAATAAGCGGGGGTAATTCAGTGGTAGAATGCCTCCTTGCCAAGGAGGATGTCGCGAGTTCGAGCCTCGTCTCCCGCTAATTAAAAAGACCTATCAAATTGATAGGTCTTTTTAATTTGTAATGATAGAGGGTAATGTGCATAAGCACAAGCCTCGTTGCTATGACTCTTTGCGAGATTTATCGAGCATTAGAGGCATAGTACCTACTTGGCTCCCGCTCCATAAAAAAGAGAGTTTCAAGACTCTCTTTTTTATTGTCTATTTTTTGTGGGTAATCCGTGGGTAATTAATGTTTTAAAACTTAAACACAAAACCGTGAAACTGAATCGTAAACATGTGAATCTAAAAAAATTAAAGCTCTCAATTAAGAGAGCTTACTTTGAATAAGAACTAAGAATTTCAACCGCATCAAGTTTTCGCTGAGGGACTGGATGTGCATATCGTTGAGTTGTTGTTATTTTTGAATGCCCTAATATATCTTTAACAACAGATAAATCCATATTTTTCTCAACTAATCTTGTTGCGACTGTATGTCTTAAATCATGAAATCTAAAGTTTTCAATTTTTACTTTTTCTAAAACTACTTTAAATGATTTTGTAATATCCTTAAATGCTATTCCTGTTTTTGATTTGTATAATGATTTATTGACAAATTCACATTTTGTCCATCGCCAAAACGCAATATTTTCGGTGGAAAAGTTTACGGAGTAACAAAAAATAATCATAATGTATATTTTTCTTAATATCTGTTTATTAGAAAGTTTAAAATGATATAATACAAATATGGAAAATGTTTTAGATAAAGAGACTATTAATATAGAACAATCCAAAATATATTATCAACAAGTTATTAATTTCCCCAATATGTCAAATTTGTTGTCATATGTTTTGGACAGAACAAGTTCATATATTAACCAGATTAAAAAATCTCAAAGAAAAAAATATGGGCAATTTTTTACTGATAAAAATATTGCTCATTATATGGCAAATCTTGTTAAAACATGTGAAACAACAGTCAAAATATTGGATCCAGGTGCAGGAAGTGGAATACTCTCTGCGGCAATTATGGATAAATTAAAAAATAACAACAATACAAATAATATAGAAATCACTTTATATGAAAATGATAAAAATATTTTACCCTTATTATATTCAAATATGGAATACTGTAAAAAACAATTAGAACAAAAAGGTATATTATTAAAATACAAAGTTATAGAAGATAATTTTATACTAGCAAATGAAAATGCTTGGAATAACGAACAATCCCAAAACGAAGAATATGACATTGTAATTTCGAATCCTCCATATATGAAAATTCCTGCGAATTCTCCAGAAGCTAATATTATGAAAAAAATTGTATATGGACAACCAAATTTGTATTTTCTATTTATGGCAATGGCTGCGAAATTAACTAAAAATAATGGAGAAAATATTTTTATCGTTCCAAGGAGTTTTGCTAGTGGTTTATATTTTTCAGCTTTTAGAAAATGGTATTTTAAAAATACGAACTTAAATAATATTCATATTTTTAACTCAAGAAATAATGTATTTAAATCTGATAAGGTATTACAAGAAACTATTATTATTCGGAGCATTAAAACAGTATTAAATTCATTTGATATCAATATTTCTGTATCAGAAGATTCAAGTAATATTAGTAATAGTTTAAATTTTGTTGTAAGAAATGATTTATGTTTAAACAATAATATTCTTTTTATTCCTAGTTCTAAAGAAGATGTTTCTATTTTAAAATTTGTACAAAAATGGACATCTAACCTTTTAAAAAACGGTTTTAAAGCAAAAACCGGACAAGTTGTAGATTTCAGAGAAAAAGAGTTATTAACGGATAATAAAAATTCTGAAACAATACCTCTTTTATGGGCATATAACTTTGAGGGAAATAAAATTACATTTCCAAAATATGTAAAGAACAAACCACAATTCTTGTTAAACAATAAATTATCAAAACGACTTCAAATGCATAATGAAAATTATTTATTAGTAAAAAGATTTACAGCAAAAGAAGAAAGAAAAAGAATTCAATGTGCATTATTAAATAAAACAGATTTTGAAAGATATGAATATATAAGTGCGGAAAATCATTTAAATTTTATTAGTAAAGAATGTGGTAAAACCACCAATGCAGAATTAAAAGGTTTATTTATTTTGTTTAATTCTAATATAATAGACACGTATTTTAGACTGTTTAATGGTTCCACACAAGTGAATGCTGGAGATTTAAACCAAATTCCGTTACCTAGTTTATCAGATATTGTAAATTTAAGTATTTTTTATAGTGATAAATCTTTATCATCAAGAGTCTGTGACAAGATTTTATTTGAACACTTTCCATAAGAGAGAGAATTAAATTAATGAACAAAAAATTAAAAGAAAGCAAAGATATTTTAACAAAAATTGGTATGCCAATAAAACAAACATCCGATATATGTTGTTACACATTACTAGCTATGGCTAATTTAAAAAATAATATCAATTGGAATGATGCAAAAAACGATTGGATTAGAATACACGATATTATTGCATTTATAGCATCTAATTATAAAGTTAAATATGCGGAGAATAGTAGAGAAACCTTTAGAAAACAGGCATTACATCATTTTAGAAATGCAGCGATTGTTGAAGATAATGGTAAAGCAACCAATAGTCCAAATTATAAATATAGACTGACGCAAGAGTTTTTAGAATTATTGAAAGATTATAAAACTGAAACATGGGATATTTCTTTAAATAAATTCTTAGAAACCCATACAAAACTTGTTGATTTATATGCAAGTAAAAAGAAACGACAAAAAATGCCCGTTAAAATAAATGGACAAGATTTTTCATTTAGTACAGGTAAGCACAATTTATTACAAAAATTTATTATTGAAGATTTCGCTCCAAGGTTCGCAGAAAATGCAGAAGTTTTATATGTCGGAGATACACAAGATAAAGATTTATTTAAAGATGATAAAAAATTAAAATTATTAGGTTTTAAAATAGGTGTTCATAATAAAATGCCTGATGTTGTTTTATATTGTGCGGATAAGAAATGGTTATACTTTATTGAAGCAGTTACAAGTGTAGGTCCAATGGAGCCGAAACGAATAATTGAAATTAATGAAATGACTGCTCATGTTAAAGTAGGTAAAATATTTGTTACTGCTTTTCTTGATTTATCAACATATAAAAAATTTATGACAGAACTTGCGTGGGATACAGAAGTCTGGATTGCAGAATTACCTGAACATATGATTCATCTAAATGGTGATAAATTTTTAGGCCCAAGAAATAATTAGAGGAGCTTATTATGAATTTAAAAAGTATAAAAATTTTTATAATAACAATATTAATTTGTTTAACTTTTTCAATTGTATCATATATAGTAGGTCATAAAAATTTCGCACATTATATAATTAATATATTGATTGCAATTGGTACTTGCGGGGCAGTTGTTCAAGCTCTATATTTATCAATACCTCAAAAAGAAAATGTCGAGGGATATTGCCAATTTATCCCAACAGATGTGCATGCTCCTGTTGGTTTAAATATAGAATCCAGGGGATTACCAAAAGTTGTATCGATTCAAATAAAAAATAATGGAAATGAAATAGTTACCCTACCACCAATATTGCATATTGATGTATATGCAAATAATCATGAATGGGGCTGTATAAATATACCAACAGAAGATAGAGCTTGCATTTTTCCTAATACAGAAAGAGAGTTTAAATGCAAATTTCCAGAAGATAAAGGATTAAAACTTATTATTACAGCAGATAATAAACATGATTTAAATATATGCACATATACATTAAAAGGGACACTAATAAAACTAAAAAGAGTACCTATGGTATATAGTGAACCTCAGCCAATATATCTTGATGGGGCTGAAAAAATTAAAAATTAAATTGCGAAAAAATATCAAACTTCCGAAAAATCTCAAATCTAGCAAAAGATTATAAACTTTATAGTCATCATTTTGAGCAAAACAATTTTTGTACATTTTTCCTCTTTATTAAGACAATTAGTGCAAATATTACAAAAGAGCCACTAAGGTGGCTCTTTTTATAAAATACCCTGGATGCGATTCGAACGCATGACCTACCGCTTAGAAGGCGGTTGCTCTATCCAGCTGAGCTACCAGGGCTTACGTTTCTTATCTTAGCACGAAAATTTTTTCTTGCAAGTATAATTTTTAAATTCGTTTATTCATCACCCATAAAAGAAAAGAGCCATATTGGCTCCTGTTTATGAATAGCTGGAAGTATGAAAAAGTTTTTAATTTTGTATTACAAATTTATTTAACTAGCAAAATATCCTACTTACAACTAATCAACTGTTCAGTTTTATATTATCCAAGTGGAGAGGTTTAAGTTAATAAAAATCCATATTAACTCATATATTTTTTCGGATTTTTTATGTTTAAGCTATAATTTTTCTATACTGTAATTTAATATATAAAGGAAAAGATTATGCTAAGCGGAAATGAAATTAGAAAATTATATTTAGATTATTTTAAAAACAAGCATCAACATACTATCGTTGAGAGTTCAAGCCTTGTTCCTGACAACCCAACAGTTCTTCTTACAACTGCTGGGATGTTGCAATTCCTACCAATATTTTTAGGAATTAAACCTTGCCCTTACGAACCTGCTAGAGCAACTTCTTGTCAAAAATGTGCTAGAGCTGGTGGTAAAGATTCTGATATTGAAAATGTTGGTAGAACGCCTCGCCACCACACATTCTTTGAAATGTTAGGAAATTTCTCTTTTGGCGACTACTACAAAAAAGAAATTATTCCTTGGGCTTGGGAATTTGTTACAGAAGTCTTGAAATTAGATAAAGATAGACTATGGATTACAATTTACGAAACAGATGAAGAAGCTTTTGATATCTGGAGAAGCGTAGGTGTTCCAGCAGAACGTATTAAACGTAAAGGTAAAAAGGACAATTTCTGGGGTCCTCCAGGAGCTTCAGGTTCTTGTGGACCTTGTTCTGAAATTCACTACGATTTAGGCGAACAATACAAATGTGATGATCCTAATTGTGGTATTGATACTTGCGAATGTGATAGATGGGTTGAAATCTGGAATTTGGTATTCACTGAATTATACCAAGATGAAGAAGGAAACCAATCTCCACTAGGAAAGAAAAACGTTGATACTGGCATGGGGCTAGAACGTATTGCCATGGTTTGCCAAGGCGTTGCTTCTACATTTGAAACAGATTTATTGAAACCAATTATGGACAAGGTTTCTGAAATGAGTGGAGTTCCATACAAACAATCTGAAAAAACAGATGTGTCATTGAGAATTATTACAGATCACGCAAGATGTGTTTCTTTCCTAATTTCAGACGGTGTTATCCCAGGGAATGAAGGAAGAAGTTATGTTCTTCGTATGATTTTGAGAAGAGCATTACGTCACGGAAAAATCTTGGGTATGGAATTACCTTTCTTGTACAAATTAGTTGATGTAATCGTTGAAAATTATGGCGAAGCATATCCTGATTTAGTTAAAAATAAACAAAAAATCATTGATACAATAAAAAAAGAAGAAGAACGTTTTGCAAAAACTCTAGACAGAGGATACAAAATGTTAGATGAATTTATCGAAAACAAAAAAGATATTGATGGTGAAAGTGCATTCAAACTTTATGATACTTTCGGTTTCCCATTTGAATTAACAAAAGAGATTGCAGCCGAACAAGGATTGAATGTTGACGAAGCTGGCTTCAAAGCTGCAATGCAAGAGCAAAAAGAACGTGCAAAAGCTGCAACTGCAAAAATCAGTGTAACTGGAGATATGAAATACGCAAAAATCGAAAAAGAAGTTGGCTCAACTAACTTCATCGGTTATACAGATAATGAATGTTCTGATGCTAAAATATTAGCTCAAGTTGAAGGCGAAGGATATGTTGACATTGTACTTGACAAAACTCCGTTCTACGCTGAATGCGGTGGTCAAGTTGGAGATAGTGGATACATCGAAAGCGAAAACTTGAAAGCTGAAGTTTTAACTACATTCAAAGTTAATGATTTATACGTTCACAGATGTAATGTCTTAAATGGTGAAGTATCTATTGGAGATACAGTTAAAGCTTATATTGATGTTGACAGAAGAGAAAAAATTAGAGTTCATCACACATCTGCTCACTTACTTCAAGCAGCATTAGTTAAAGTACTTGGTTCAGAAGTAAAACAGGCGGGTTCTTATGTTGAAGAAAACCGTATGAGATTTGACTTTACTTTCTCTAGAGCTATGACATCTGATGAAATTGTTAAGGTCGAAAACTTAATGAACAAATGGATTGGCGAAGGCTATAAAGTTAATACCAAAGTTATGGGAATTAAAGAAGCTGAATTAACTGGAGCAACTGCCCTATTTGGAGAAAAATACGGAGATACAGTTAGAGTTGTATCTATCGAAAAAGAAACAAAAGACGGTGTAGATTGCATTTCAAAAGAATTTTGTGCAGGAACTCATGCCAGACAACTTGTTGATTTAAGAGTTGTTAAAATTATTTCTGAAAGTGCAATTGCTGCGGGTACAAGACGTATTGAAGCAGCGGTATCAACTTCAGCAATAGAGTATCTAAATGCAAAATCTGCTGAAATTGACAAACTATCAACTAAATTCAAATCTCACTTTGATGAAGTTGTTGAACGTGTTGAAAAATTGTCAGATGAAAATAGAGAACTTCAAAAAAATATTGAAAAACTTGAAGAAGAAAATGCAAGAAACAAATTTGCATCATTTATTTCAAAAGCTCAAGAAATTGAAGGCGGAAAATTATTCATCTCTAAAGTTGAAGGATTAAAACCTCTCGGAATCAAAATCGGCTTGGAATATTTATCTAACAAACTTGGAAACAGCGTAATTATCCTTGCAGGAGAAACAACTGTTGCGGTTAAAGTTTCTGACAATTTTGTAAAACAAGGAATCAATGCTGGTAAACTTGTTGGAGAAATTGCAAGAGCAACTGGAGCAAATGGTGGCGGACGTCCAAACTTTGCTCAAGGAGGAGTTAAAGATTCTTCTAAATTAGATGAAATTTTAACTAAGGTTGAAGAAGAAATTAAATCCGCTAAAGTTCAATAAGAAGAAAGGGAATAAGATGACAGTATTGAAAATTGAAAAATTACCACACAACAATATTTTGCCAGAATATAAAACAGAAGGAGCAGCAGGCATGGATTTATGTGCCGCAATTTCTGAGCCAATGGAATTGAAACCACTAGAAAGAAAACTTGTTCCAACTGGATTAAAAATCGAATTAGAACACGGCTACGAAGCACAAGTAAGACCTCGTTCTGGTTTATCTATAAAACACGGTATTACTTTAATCAACTGCGTTGGTACAATTGACGAAGATTACAGAGGCGAAGTTTGTGTTCCTATCGTAAATATTTCAAATGAAACATACACAATCCAACCAGATGAAAGAATTGCACAAATGGTTATTGCTCGTGTTGAACAAGCAAAACTAGAAGTTGTTACGGAATTAACTGAAACAACTCGTGGAGAGGGTGGATTTGGTTCTACGGGAAAATAATTAAATACATTTATTGAATGATTACAAACACCATAGTCAGTACTAAAATGACTATGGTGTTTATTTATATTTGAATAAAGAAAGGAATTATGAACTATGAGTATGAATGCAAACCCACAGGTACAACCTCAACCAGCTGAAAAATCATGGCTAATTACAGCTCTACTATCATTTTTTGTAGGATTTTTGGGAATCCATAGATTTTACACTGGATATGTCTGGATCGGCATTGTTCAATTATTAACTTTTGGAGGATGTGGATTATGGGCATTGATTGACCTTATCTGTATTTTAGCTAACAAATTCAATGATGCTAAAGGAAAAACTTTAACAGATTATAACAAAGTTGTTGCAATTGTTCTAGGAGCTTTATTAGTATTATCAATTATTGTAGGAATGTTGTCAAACCTTCTTTCAATAGCAGCACTATTTGCAGGACAATCATAAGTAACAAATTAAGAGGAGATTTTTAAATGGCTATTACAGAATATGGTTCAGATACAACTCTGAACAAATTAGAAGGGAAAAACTGGGTTGCAACAATGATGTTATGTTGGACATTAGGTGCATTTGGAGCTCATCGTTTTTACACAGGTAAAACAGGCACAGCATGGGCAATGGCAATTATGACTCTTACTTGTTGTTTAGCCCCTATTTCAGCAATTTGGGCAATGATAGACGGCATTATGATTGCTATTGGTTCATGGAACCACGATGATGGAAGCGAATTATATGAAAGAATTAATTGGCTTGGCTATATTTATATAGCAGTTATGTTAATGACTATTCTTTACGTCTTATTACAATTGGCAATTTTCTTTGCAGCTTTAGGTGCTGGAGTTGCAGCTGGTTCATAGTTAAATAATAATTGAGAAAAAGCAGTATCGAAACGTCGGTACTGCTTTTCTTTTAGAGAATAATATGAAAATAGATAAAATCTTGATAAATCGAATATTTGTTTTGAGCTTGCCTTTTTGGTGTGCAATCTTGGCAAATTTGGCCGTAAAAGCTCATTTTAAAATCTTTTGTTTATTTAAACTAATATTTCATCACGAATGTTTAGGCTGTGGAATGACAAGAGCGTTTGCAGCATTGAGCAGACTTGAGTTTCAACAAGCGTATGAATACAATCCACGAGTCGTGATTGTTGCACCTCTTTTCATCTTGATATGGATTTTAATGATAAAACAAACTTTTAAACCCAATAAAAAAGGAACCTAGAAGGTTCCATTTAGTAGTAGTAGGGGAAAAGGAGGAAAAATTATTAGTGTCAATATAATTTGTTTTTGATTTTAATTACATTTTATATATCGGCTAATTTTCGAGAAAACTTTAATTATTTAACCTTTATTGTTAAGAACTTGTTACAATCCCCCTTTTATTATTTTTCTCCAATAAAAAAGGAACCCAGAAGGTTCCGTTTAGTAGTAGTAGTAGTAGGGGAAAAGGAGGAAAAATTATTAGTGTCAATTAAATTTTGTTTTTAATTTTAATTACATTTTATATATCGGTTAGTTTTTGAGAAAACTTTAATTATTTAGTCTTTATTGTTAAGAAGTTGTTACAATACAAAAAAGGATTTCGCAATATCTTGCAAAATCCAGATTCGGTTTGGGGTAAATCGGTGTTGGTAAGGATATGTTAGTAGATTAAGGTGTATAGAATTTAATCAACAATCGCAGAAATTATCATTGCGATACCAGCAATCCCTGCAACTGCACCAATTGTTCTTGTTCTTTCTGAAGTTCTTGTATAATGATGTCTTGTGTGAAGGTCATTATACGCACATCTGTCGTAACATTGATGTTTGTGATTATGGAAACCACGATTTGGATATTTATCATGGTATCTACTCGCAGCAAAACAAGGTGTAGCTAAAGTTAAACATAAAGCTGTTGCGATTATCTTTTTCATAATGACCTCCTTTTGTATTCTCTTTTCTCTGCCTACATCTATATAACGAGCATGAAATAAAAAAGTTCAAAAAATTATCTGAATAATTAAAAACGCCAGATTTTACGAGAAAATCTGACGCTTTTAAAATTATTTTAACTTATAGTTTTATATTAGTTTGAACCGTTTAACAAGCCATAAGCAGCATCCCAACCGCTCATACCACCTCTTGTTTTGAATTTAGCAATTTGGTTTACACTACTTTTTCTATATTTCTTAACTTCTTTTGCTGATTTTGCAGCTAATTTTTTGTTTTCTTTTCTTGTTGTTAAAACAGTATTTGCATAAGTCAAGAAATTTTTGTATTCATTGCAGCTATATCCAGCTTTTAATTTTGCAGGATAAGCATAAGCAGTATAATCATAAACATTCATTGCTCTTTCAGCATTTGCTGGTTTACCTTGAATAGCTTCCCAATATGTACTTGTTTGTTTTGTCAAAACAACAATTATTGCAAGAGGATTGTAGCCAGCGTTAGACATTAAGTTAACAGCAATTACATCTGCTTCTTTTTCCTTTTGAAGGCTTGCATAACTTGTAGCTAGAGTAGTAGCAGTTTCATTTGTTGAAATGTTTGTATCTGTTGCTGCTTGCAATAAAGATACAACCTTTCCTCTAGAAGCATGTCCTGCAATGATATGTCCTAATTCATTTGCAACAACAGCTGCAACTTCATTATCATTACCAGCATAAGCTAGTTCATTTGTTGAAACATTTACCACTTTATTAGTTGAATAATTAGAATTGTCAACTGCTCCAGAAACTACTGCGAATTTAACATTTGTAGCAGGAATACCATTCTTTGTAAGTAAAGTTTGACCAACAGTAGAAACTCTATTTGTTGCATTGTAACTTGCAGCCGATGCTGGAATTGTTATTGCAATTGCAATAAACAAAGAAAATAAAACTTTTTTCATAAAACCTATTCTCCTTATATGATACACACCAACATTTTATAACAAAATTTGTTTTTGTGAAGTATTTTTTAGGTTATTGCTTTTTTTTATTTTAATTATAGTATATTGCTTGATATTCATAAAAAGGAGTAAAATTATGTTCTTAGAAAAATTAGAAAAATTCCAACTATTGTCTTTGGGCTTGGTTATTGCAATTGGCGGAGTAATTGCTTCTGCGGTTGTAACTAACGGATTTTCAAAAGATGTTGTATCCGTTACAGGTTCTTATTCTCAAAACGTAGTATCAGATAGAGGACGTTTTGAATTCACTATTCACTCTAGACAAACAAATAAAGCTCAATGCTTTGCAACTTTAAACAAACAACGCCCAACAATTATAAAATATTTAAAATCTCAAGGATTTGAAGATAACGATATTGATGTAAAAGCACCTCAAGGCTACGATATTTACGCAATGAACTCTAACGGAGTTACAACAAACCAAATAATTGCGTATGATTCAACTCAAAGAATATCTGTAAAATCTTCAGACGTACAAAAAATCAAAAAAGTTTCAAATGATATAACAAATTTAACTCAACAAGGTATTGATATTAGCGTTGATGAACCATCTTACTTTTATTCAAAATTAGCGGATTTAAAAGTTCAAATGCTTGAAGAAGCAACAAAAGATGCAAAACAAAGAGCGTCAGCAATGCTAAAACCAACACACAATAGAGTTGGTAAAATTCAATCTGTAAGTATGGGAGTGTTCCAAATTACACCAACAGATTCAACAAATGTTTCTGATATGGGCATAAGCGATACTACTTCAATTGAAAAGAAAGTTACTTCTGTTGCAAATGTAACTTTTAGAGTAAAATAATTATTCACTTATAGAGGACGGTTTTATAATATAATCGTCCTCTATTTCTTGAATTTTATTTAAAAATTTTGTATATTAGAGATATGAAATCATTCATTTTATTACTTGTCGTATTAATAATTACTTTTTGTACTTTTCCACACCTTGACTTTATGCGAAAGACAAGAACAGGAGAAAAGCAAGAATCATTTGAGCCATTAACATCATCTAGTTTGCCTCCTATTCTAAAAACATATTTTGTGAATAACCATGTGAGTTTTGAATTATACACAATTCCTAATCATGTCAAGGATTTATTAACTCTAAATGCTGATTTTTCTAGTGTTTTTCGTAATAAATCAAAAATTTCAATCCTAATAATTGAGCCTAAAAATGAAAATCCGAATTTTAAATTGTTACACGAGAAATTAAAAACATCTATAACTTCTTACAGCAATAAATTCAACATGATTTATATGTATGAAAATAAAGAAATATCTTATCCTAACCCTTATGACGTTCGAGCCACAAAAGATTTAATGGAATATTGCCACTATTTTTGTGTAATTGACCCTCAACGAGAAACACTATTAACCTTCAAAAAACTAACTGCAACAGAAGCAAATAGCATTGAACCAATTTTGCAACAATACAGCTATTTAATAAAGTAAATATTTATTAATTATACTCGGATTTTAACATTCTTTATCCTATAATTCTGGTATAAAATGTATGGTAATCGAGGGTATAATGAAAAAATTTTTTACTATAACAGGATATTTAATTTTAGGTGTAATTCTATGCCTATATTTAGCGTTTTTATTTTATTTACCAAGAAAAATAGATTTGAATACTTATAAGCCAGATATTCAAAAACTTGTTAAAGATAATACCAACTTGACGTTAGATTATGATGATTTAAAATTAACCACTTCCCCATTTTTAGAAGCAGGAATTAAAACAGGAAAAATTAGTGTTAATCTTCCAGACGGCTCAGAAGTTTTAAGTGCCAATTCTTTTAAAGGTAAAGTATTTTTACCAAGCTTGTTATTGAGAAGTGTTAGAATTTCTAATGTCGAGATTGACACTCCAAAATTGAACATTGAAATCTTAAATAACGAAAGCTTCAAAGTAGGTAAAGTCTATGAGGACATTGTAAATAAACAAAGAAAAGAACGATTAGAAAATCCAACCATTGAAGCCGTTGAGCCTCAAAATCTACCAATTGATGTATCTAAAGTCAAAATATTTGCACCTTCTGTTAACTTGAAAAATTATTCCGCAGTTATAGATGATACAAAAGCTCATCATAAATTAACATTGAAAGGTGATAAGTTAAAACTTGGGTATTTCAACGGTAAAACCGCAAAACTAAAAACCGAGGCAAAATTGCTAAGTGATGACAATACAAATGTCGTTGCTAAATTAGATATTGATACTTTCTTGCCAGAGGTTAAGAAAGAAAAGAAATTTCAAAATAACGAAGAAGTTTTTTCACTACCTTTCGTTAACCCTGTGACAGCATACAGGACTTACGATTTAAAATCTAATATAAATACTAAACTTAAAATTAGACAACACAAAATAGACAAAACTATTTTATTGAACGGCTATGTAGATGTTGAAAATACGACAGTAAAACTTTCTGGCTTACAACTTCCAGAATCTTATTTTAAATTAAAATCAAATGGAACGGTTTCTGATATTGATACAAATATTTATGTTACAGACTCAGAATACTTAAACTTATTCGGAACAGTTGATTATGGAAAAGATAATCCATATATTGACTTAAAATTAAAATCTCCAAAAGTTCATTTTGCAAACCTTTTGAATATAACAAAAGCCTACTTAGATACAATTCATATTCAAAATGATATTGCAAACATGACAGCAAGTGGATATTTACTTGCAAACGCAAGCTTGAAAACAGACTTCAAAGATATAACATCCACAGGTAAAATTCTTATCAGAAATGGAAACATTTCGGATAAAAATATCGGATTGATTTTCAACAATATGAAGGCAAATATATTCCTAGATAATAACACCCTTCAAGTTCTTGATAGCAGAGTACTGATTAACAACAAACCACTTGTTTTCTCTGGAAAAATTGATTCAAATTCTATTGCCAATTTTGATATCAAGGCCGATAAAATTCCACTTTCTGGATTGTATTTAGCATTTGCACCAAAAGATATTAAAGAAGAATATATTCTTTCTTCTGGGAATTTATCATTAAACTCAAAAGTTACAGGAGAAATTAAAGGGATTTCCGCATTATTAAAAACGGATCTAGAAAACCTTGTATTGAGAGATAGAGCAGGGAATTTTATATTATCTAACTCAGATTCAAAATTCGTAATTGCAAATTATTCGGGAAAAATATTTGGTAAGATGATAAACAAAGGATTTTTATTTACATTACCAAAAACCAATTCTGTTATAAAAGACGAATTATTAACAATCAACATTGACAATAAAAATGTAAAATTAAATAAATCAAAAATCAGAGTTAATAACCATTCCGACATTTATTTAAGCGGTAATATCAAAAACTATCTATCTGATATGGAAACAGAATTCAGAGCAGATGGAGGACTTGTAGTTTCCGATATTGCAAACTTTATTGGGTCAGATGCAACCCCTTATTTATCAATGAGAGGAACGATACCAATAAAAGCATTATTTTCTACACACGGGAAAAGAATGAAAGTTATAGTTCAAGCAATTGCGAACGATAGTAACTATATTACCCCTATAAAAATTAATAATTTAGATGGGAAACAATCTCTATTCCAATTCATTTTGAATAAAAACGATGATTCTATAAAAATTGCAAATTCTGGATTATATTCAAGAAACCAAAACGCCCAATTTAACGATAATTTATACTCGAACATGGGAGGAGCGAAAGAAGTTGTTTCAATAAAAGGAATGATTTCAAATTTGAACACAACTCCTTTTATTAACTTATTCAAAATTTCAATCCCTAGAGAATTGGATGGTTCAATTTGTATTTTTAATCGTTCAAAATTTACTGTCGGCGGGCATTTATTCTCATTTGGAAATTTATATTCTCCAAGATTAACAGGGGATTTAACAATTAGAAATCTAGAAATCCCTGAAATTCAAACAAAAATGCGTCATGGCATTTTGAACATCAATAATAGAAATTTAAATATTTCCTTGAGCGATATTGATGCAAATGGTTCAGATTTCAGAATCTCTACTCAAACTAACTTTGACCTTTTACAAACAATGACATTATCAAATGTTAGAGTATTTTCAAGAATGCTTGACGTTGATAAATTGATGATTGTATCTAATAACTTAATAAAATCATTACCTGCAACTCCAGCATCAAGTACGGCTTCAAAAACAACAACGAACATTCCAGTAACAGTTCAGAAAGGTATGATTCACTTTGCGAAAATTAAATCTGGCAATATCGTTGCTGACAATACAACAGGAAGAATTTCACTAGCAAATAACGTATTACACCTAGATAGATTAAGAACTCACTCTATGGGCGGAAGTGTCGATGGTAATATTACAATGAATTTAGCTACAACCGATTTAGCAGTTAAGGTTCAAGGCAAAAACTTTAATGTTGAAAAAGCCTTATTAGAACTTGCAAACATGAAAGACACATTATCTGGAACTATGAATTTTTCAACGAATATAACACTAAAAGGTCTAACAATGGAAGAACAAATGAAAACATTGAAAGGAGCTGTTGATTTTAATGTAAAAGATGGACAACTCGGACCTTTTGGAAAATTTGAAAACTTCTTGATGGCCGAAAACTTGAGAGAAAATGCGTTCTTTTCTTCAACAATCGGTTCTGTAATTACAAACATTGCAACTATTGATACTTCACATTTCAACAGTTTATATGGGCATTTAACATTCAAAGATGGATGGGCAAATATTGAACCGATTAAATCTCAAGGAAATGTAATGTCAATGTATATTGCAGGAAAAATTAATTTACTCGATAATAGTGCGGATATGAAACTTCGTGCAAAATTGGCTTCAACATTTTCTGACAAATTAGGACCTGTTGCAAATATCAACCCAGTAAATTTAATTAAAAATACTCCAGGGTTAAATGTTGTAGTGGCAAAATCTTTTTCAATCTTCTGCCAATCTGTTTCAACAGAAGAATTGAAAGCTATTCCACACTTAGGCAGGGGTAAAACTGAGGGAAATGCAACTAAATTCCAAGTTGTACTTCACGGCGATACAAGAAAACCATTAAAAATGATTAAATCCTTCAAATGGCTTGCATTAGATTCTGAAATTCAAAGTGCTAAAGACTTTGTTGATACCATCCCAGCTCCAGCAGAAGGAGAAGAAGGAATGACGGTTGAAGAACTTATTAAGTTAAGAGAAGAACAATCAACAACAAAAACGCAAGGAACAACAATTGAACAATTAGAACCAGAAGAAAGCAATCCGTCATTTTTCTCTAAATTAAAAAATAAAAAGGAAAAATAAAACACATAGATTATAAAACGGGGTTGAAAATTCAACCCCGTTTTTGAGTTAAAATTAGCGTATGAAATTGCTCAAAAATAAAAATTAAACCTATGGATATAGAATCAGTATTCAAGGTTTCCATTTGCGGAAACTTAAATGAAGGAAACGTAAAAGTTCAACTTAAAGACCTTCGATAAATTAAAAATTACATCTCATCTAACAATAATGTTGGTTCTGGAATTGGATTTTTAAATGATTCCTCTATATCCAAATTATTAGCATTTTGCAAATCTTGTTCAGCTAATTCTTCTTTTCCAAGTTTTTTATAAACTTCTGCTCTCTCAAAATACAATCTATTTTGCAACAAAAAGACCCTGTCTTCATTCGATTTTACAAGCAAATCATTATATATTTTTAGAGCCTCTTCATATTGTTTGATATTATATAAAAATTGTGCTTTATCCCACAAGAAAGAATCTCTATCTTCATCCGTTTGAGCATTTGCAATTTCAAAATCAAAATCTTTAATCGCACTTTTATATTGTTTTGTATAATATTTAATGAAAATTTTATTATCAAAATTCATAACACTATACTCATCTGGACCTAACCTATAAGCCTTGTCATAATCCTTTATCGCACCATCGTAATCCTTTATTTGGAACTTTGAGTATCCTCTTAAAGAATACCAAGTTGGAGCAATAGGGAATATTTTTGAACCAACAGTTGCAAGTTTTATAGCTTGGTCATATTTTTGATTATTTATTAAATTAAGAGTAATTTTTGAAGGAGAACCAATACAAAAACACATCAACAACACTAAAATAAGTCCAAAAGCTTTAGCTAATTCGAGCTTGAAAAGTTTATAATATTTTTCATCAATAAAATCAGTTGGATTATAAACCGTTCTTTCAAACTCGCCAAAGTTCTTTTTTAACCATTTTTCAAAGTGGGCGGTACAAATATGAAGGATTGTTTGATAAATCACAAAGATAGCAATCAAAAGCGGTAACACACTAAAATACCATCTTAACTTTGACAAAAAAGTATAATAAGGGAATACCACACCATACAACAAAATAATAAAAGCCAAAAATACACCTATTGTGGTAATTCTTTTATACTGTTTTATAGAACTCCAAATTGAAGAAATATGCTCTTCATCAATAATTTTATCAAACTTGTAACCTTGGAAAGTATTGTTGATTGACTTAATTACAGTTGTACCATCAACATAATTATAAAAATTCATCGGTGCACGTTTAAATAAACGTTTTAAAATATTAAACTTAATCATATAAAATGTATAATTCCCTCTTACATCTTCAATAATAACATATGAACAAGCTATTTATACATCCTCATAGGGATTTATTGTGTAAACATATATTAACCCCTTACCAATTGCGAATTTAAGACAAATTATTAGTTTTTTGTTTTCTTAATATATTGTAACAACCATTTCTAACAAAAGAATTATTTCATATATTCTTCAATTTTAGATTGAATTTCTTCTGGAGCTAAACCTTTATAATTTATTCTTGAAGACGTTATTGGTTGCTTGTAGTCATATTTATTAATTGAGCGAGAATCTACAATTACAGATGGAGGCAAAATAGACCATTTATACAATGCTGTTGACATCCTTCTATAAAACTTGTCTAGCCACTCAATTTTTTGTTCTTTTGAAACAACATTTTTTGTTTCGTATAAGAATGTTGAATTAAGCATATCAAAATAATGTTCTTTTTTATTTTCAATTCTCCAAATAACTTCATCTAAGAACTCATAAGGCATCAAAGCATCTTCCGCAATCAATGGTTTTCCTGTTTTAGGGTCAATTGCAAGTTCTGCTCCAGGTTTTTTCAAAATAATTGCTTCTGGAATAGCGTTTTTCTTTTCCCTATTTTCATTCATCCATCTTGCAAGAGCAAAAAGTTTAGTTTTCGGAACATCCGCAATTGGAGCAAAACCACCAGACATATCACCATTAATCGTTGCATAACCCATATAAAGCTCGGATTTATCAGAGGTAGCTATTGGCAAGCAAGAACCAAATTCGTTACTTATCCCCCAAAGGAATATTGCCCTTGAACGAGCTTGAATATTATCCATTGTAAAAGATTTTGAGTATCTGCCATCCCAACTTTTTTCTACTGTTGAGAATAGTTTTGTCAAACAATTATTAGTCGTTTCAACCATATCTTTGATAGAGGCTTCTGTAAAATTTATACCTAAATTATTTGCTAATTTTTCTGCATCAGACTTACTTTCAGAACTTGTAATTTTAGAAGGCATACTCACGCCAAAAACATTTTCTTTCCCTAAAGCATCTGCTAAAAGAACCGCACAAACTGTCGAATCTAATCCTCCAGACAAACCTAATACTGCACGCCTAAAACCTGTTTTTCTAAAATAATCTCTTATTCCTTGAATAATTGTTTTATAAGTTCTTTCTAAATCAGGTTCATATTCCAAAGTATAAACTTTTGCCTCTGTTAAAGTTTTTTCCAAACCCTTAGTTAATGGATAAACTTTTCCTAGTCCTAAATGCGGATTAACAATCATAAATTGTTCTTTGAATGATTTTGCACGAGCTAAAAGTTTGCCCTCTTTATCAAACACTCTGCTAGAACCATCAAAAGAACTGTTATCTATTGCTCCAACTTGATTTACATAAACTATTGGAGTTGAATATTTTTTAGAAACAAAAGATAACATATTATGCTTCAATTGTTCTTTTTTAGCTCGTGTTGGTGAAGCTGAACAATTGATAAACACATCTGGTTTTTCTTTTGCTAGTTCTTCTATTGGGTCAACTGAATACAAAGTTGTATCATTAAAAAATTCTTTATTATTCCAACAATCTTCGCAAATTGAAATTCCATATTTTTTACCATTTATAACATTAACTTTTGCACAATTTTGAATTTTATCTTCATCAAATTGACCTAGAGTATTGCTCGGCTGATTTCCAACAATCGGAGAAGGTTCAATATATCTGTAATCATTAAATTCTGAATACGTTGGGAGTAACGATTTTCTTATAATTCCCTGAATTTTTCCATCTTGAAGCACTGCAACAGAATTATAATATTTTTTACCCGTTAAATGGTCATACTTTCGAGGCTCAACAAAACCTACAATTGCAGAGGTTGATTTTGTTATTTTTGCAATTTCTTTTAGCCATTTTACGTTTTCTTCAACAATAATTGGGTGTCTATCAATAGTATCCTCAATTGGATATCCCATAAGAGTAAGTTCTGGGAATACCACAACATCCAAACCTATATTTTGTGCATGGTTAATATATTTAATAACTTTTTTTGCATTATATTCAATGTCACCAGCAATAGGGTTAATTTGAGCGAGCCCAATTGAACCATTCTTAAATGGAGCTAACAACTCTTTTAATTCTTTTTCAATCCCTTCGGAATCGTTTCCTTCATCATATTTTTCTGATAATTCGTAAATTCTATTTTTAATTTCTTCTTGATTCATTTTCAACCTCTTAGGTTAATTATATATTAAAAAAGAGATTACGAAAAACAGAATAATAATTTGTAAAAATTATTATTGAAAAATTTAACTTTAGTGATAAGATTTTTGTATAGATAGCGGTATCGTCTAGTGGTTAGGACGAGAGATTCTCATTCTCTAAACAGGGGTTCAATTCCCCTTACCGCCGTTTTTATTTTTTTTGTAGCGTCATAGAATCTCACCCCAACGGGGTTCAACCTCTCAAGAAATGATACTTAATCATTTCTTTCGGCAGAGTCCTTACCGCCGTTTTTATTTTTTTTGTAGCGTTATAGAATCTCACCCCAACGGGGTTCAACCTCTCAAGAAACGATACTTAATCATTTCTTTCGGCAGAGTCCTTACCGCCGTTTTTATATATTTTTATAAAAAATAGATGCATTATCTCTTAAATTTATCCAAAAACCTTCTAAATATGCCCTTTTTCTCAAATTGTTCTTCTGGGAAATCAGCTTTATATTTGTCCATCAAATCATTTGTTGCTTCTTTCAGTCTTAACTCTCCTGCTTTTGCCTCCTCCAATTCTGCGGCTTTCTTTGCTTTTTGAGCCTCACGTATTGCAATATTATTTTTATCTCGTTTTTCCAAAAGTTTTGATAATTCCCCAATTTGTTTATACATATCAAACTCTTTGAATTTTTTATATTCATCAGCGGCATTCTTCCCATAAAGAGTTCTAAAAATTTGTGGTTCATTTGGATTATACCCTCCGTAAGTATCTTCACATCCAGAGGAATTACAAGTAAATTCATGCCATTTACCCAAATTGCTTTCTTCTCGTCTAAAATTTCCTAAATAATCAGTATTATCATTAGGGTTTGCACTTCTTATTTCCAAATCATAGGCATCTTTTTCTAAACAAACATCATACATTTTTACGTTCTTAACGTCATCACCTAAATTTTCTAATTTTTTAATATGTGACAATCCTGATTTTTCAATTTCTGGATACAGCTTAGAATTTATCTTTAATGCCATTCCAAAATTTTGATTACTTTGAACATTGTTTATTCTCATATACACCTATCCTTCTATAATTTCAAATTTAATAAGTATATTAAACCCCGTAAAAATAATTTTTGTCAAGACAAATGAATAATAAGAGCCTTTATATTCATATTTATAACCATAATAACAAATATTCATTATATTAACTATTGTTAAATCATTATGTTTTAACTAGCAATTTTTCAATTCAAATCGTTTTCTTTTATTCATCGTGTAAAAAATAGGAGTGTGTAATGTTAAAAATTAATTCGGCATTTGAGCCAAAGCTATTCAATCAATTAGTTCAAGGATCAAAAGCAACAAGTGAAAGAGTTGCAAATTTAAGAAATATCGGGACAGAACAAAAAGATATTCTACTTGAAACAATTGCAAAAAATATAAATGAGTCTAATCCAGAAGTTACATCTGCATTATCAAATATGTTAGATAAATTAGCAGAAGGAAAAGTTGCAGAAGCCTTTGATGGAATTAGGGGCTTACTTCCTAAAAACGCTGCGATTAAAGAAACTTCATTAGGAACCAGCGTAATGGCAGACAATTGGGCAAAACCAGTAATTTTCCCTAAAGACAGCAAAATGTTAGGTTGGGTAGATAACCCTAAGATGGTAACAACCGAAGATTTGTGGAGTGCTGCATACGGAGAAAAACCAGCTCATATTTTTGGCTCAGTTGGTAACAGTAACATCAAACCTGAACAAGTTCGTGGAGGTTCTTCATTATCTAAAAAAGAACTTTCACAAAAATACGAAGATGCAATCGTTGACTTCTATGCTCCAATCGTTAACTATCTAAAAGAAAATGGTGCAAAAACTAGTGACATTGGCTTTGCATTCGCACACAGTGATTGCGGAGTTGACAAAGCAGCAAGACAAATTGTTGAACAACATAATCTAAAAGGCTTTGCAACAACCCCAACAGAATATACTCAATATTTGAGAGGAACAGAAATTCCACCATCAGAAGAATTTCCAAATGGTGCAATCTTAGCAGATTTCCCATTCCCATCTGTTTTAACTCGTGGAGTTGGTCAAATTGAAGATTACGCAAATGTTTATGGAAAAATGGTTGGCAAAAATAACGTTGAATCAATCTTTGGCGGAGGAGAACACGCATTTATCAGAGATGCAAGAGAATCTCTTGTAAGTAAAGATGGTGCAAATTGGGTCCCTGTTGATATTATGAAAGACAAATTTGGGATTACCATCCCTGCAACAGATGAAAAAGGAGTCGTTACAAATGCGGCAGCTAATGTATTGGAAAGAGTAAATGCCAACCCATACGAACAATACAAATATGCGTTCAAAAATTATCTTCCAGAATCAAAATTAAAAAATGAACTTGCACAATATGACCCACAAGCAGCAGTTGCAACTATCGCATATACAAACCTTGCAAAAGCTGGAAAAATCGATAAAATCTAAAATTTAACTTAATAAATTTATTTTAAACATCTTGTATTTTTATTATGAATACAAGATGTTTTTTAATATTTATATCCATATTTTATACAATATTGTTGCATTTTTTCAGGGTGTTCAACCAAATCTTTAGCATCCTTTTTAGAAAAATGTAAATTATCGCAATACATATTAGTCAAAATCGTAGTTTTATCAGATTGAGAAATAGGGGGGTCATCTTCTGTTGTTTTATCAGATTGTGAAAGAGGTTGTTCATCTTCTGCTGTTTTATCAGATTGTGAAAGAGGTTGTTCATCTTCTGCTGTTTTATCCATTGCTTTATTAAGTTCTGTAATATACAATTTTAGCCCGCCAAATTCATTTATTAAATCTTTTTTATTTTTTATATCATCCATTATAGTAAAATTATCCCAAGTTGAATCTGGTTGTTTGCAAGTATTTACAAAGTCCTTAATCTTATAATTTTCTTTATTGTCTTCTAATTCTTTAACTTTACTTTTTGTCCCAGAAACACTAATGTTTTCATCTGGAGCTCGCATTGCGTGAAACTCTTCAAGGGTTAGAGGTATAACTTTTGAATTATCCCAAGGGTTTATAACATCTACTTGAACGATGTTCTCATTCTCATCTAATTTTACATTTTTAATAGAATATTCATGACCCTCATCCGCTTCAGGGAGCTCTTTGTTAAAAGGTTCTCTTTTTTCTATATCATAATAAGAACCAAAATTTATAGCAACTTCATTTGAAGATTTTGCTTTTTTAATTAGTGCACCTTCTATTCCCGAAGGAGAATCAATTGAAGTTTGTTCACAATCAGCCCCTAAAAGATATGCAATTTCATTTTCTTTATCGGAAATACTGATAGAACCAGCTCCTCCGTCAATAGATTTTATTTTATGGTCACGTTTATCTATTAGTTCAGATATTCTATGTGCAGAATCTTGAGCAGCTTCTTTAAATCCATCTTTACTCAATTCTCTATGTATTTTTAGTTCTTTTTCAATTTCTTTTGGAATTTGTTCATCATAAAGTTTTTCTACACCCATTTCAATCAATTTGTAATCTAAATCACCCTTAGAATATACATTTTCATCTATTTTATATTGAATTTCTTCTGATGAAAAGGTATAAGATTTATTTACACCTTTGAATTTTACAGTGTAAGAGCCATCTTCATTTTTTTGTATAGCATTTTTAATTGCATCTTTTCCAAAATCCGTATCTTTAAGTGCATTTACTTGGGAATGTAGCCAACAATCACCAATACGACCTTGCGCAGAATTTTCTAGCACCCCATTGGCCACAATTTCTTCGCCATCTTCATAGATTTTATTTTTATTTTCAGGCTTCATGAGATTAACTATTTTGTTATAAATATTTGTAAAAAAGCTAACTTGTTCTTTATCTGCATTTCCATCACTGAGCATCTTGTTATAGTCGCTCATAAAACCTTCAAGCTCATTTACTCCCTTTGCATTAGAAGTATTTATTTTGCCATCACCATCAGTATCATACTTGGCAAAAATTGATTGCATTTGCTTATCATTTTTCCCAAGTTGATTGCAACCAATGTTATAATTTTGGTCAAGCTGTGGTTTTTGGATTTGATTATCGTTATTTACTTGCATCTCTCTAAAATCTATAAAATGACTATATAGAATTAAAGGTTTTAAATTAATGCAATATTCAAAAATCCAAAATTATGTTACATTTGTTTACTCAATCGGATTTAAAACAGGTTTAAAATTCTCTTCTATTTGATTTAGTCTATCATCATTTGGAAAATGTTTTGATAACTTTTTAATAAAAGACCTTATGCTTCGAATATCTTGTTTTTCTAAATATTCTAAATATTCTTTCTGACTATATTCTAGAAATGTTTCAAGACTTTTTTCATATTCCTTATTTTTAAAATAACAATTCGCAAGAACAAATAGTGCATATACATTCACTTCTGACAAATCTTTCCTTATTGGCTCTAGAATTTTTACAGCATCATCGTATTGCTTAAAGTGACCCAAAATCATTGCATTAGCTTGTTGAACCCAAATATCATCTGGATATTTTTCCAATGCTTGCTGCAACAAAGTTCGAACCTCTTCATATTTTCTCTGTTTATAAAGAATGCTTATTTTAACAGAACATAATCCGAGATTTTCTGGCTGTATGCTTAACCCCATTTCCACATATTTTAAGGCTTGAGCATATTTTTTCATCGAAAAATAATTTTTTCCTACGTCATAATACACATAAATATCAGTTTCACCCATTTTTAGAGCAAGTGCCTTTTTGAAATATTTTGCGGCTTCTTTATAATTTTTATCTGCGTACAAATAGATACAACCCATTCGATACTGTGCAAAGTCATAATCTGGCATTATATCAATCGAAATTTTGGCATACTTTTTAGCATTTTCTATATCGCCCTTAATATTCTGATAAATCCAAGAAATTCGAGGATACATATCATACACTTCTGCAGCCTCTTCTTTTATTAAACTTACAGCCTTTAAAAAATTTTCTAGTGCTTTTTCATATTTTTCGGACATATAATAGACAAAGCCTTTTCTATAATAACCATAGAAATTATTTCTATCCGCAATTATTGATTTATTTGCATAAGCAAGGGCTTTTTTATGATTTTCTAACTCACTATAACAATATGAAATTTGGTAAAAATTCGAGGTATCTCCAAGTTTTTCAGCTTCCAAAAAATATTTTAGGGCTTCTTCATTGTTATTGTGACTAAAATATACCCAAGCTTTTCTTCTATAACAGTCAATTTCGTTTGGATATTTCTTTATCGCTTTAGATGCGTAGGCAATCGACTTTAATTCTTCTCCAATTTGCTCATAGCAATAAGAAATTTTTGTATATAAATATGGACTATCATAATGCAATTCTTCAGCTTTCAGAAGGCAAGAAAGAGCTTCGCTATACTGTCCTATACTTTCAAGAGTATAACCTTTTAGATAATGAGCATAACTATTTTCAGAATCTAATTCGATTGCTTTATTTATATATTCTAAAACTTTATCCGTTTTTTGTGAATCTCGGCCAACTAACCACGCCATACAAGCATACATATCATCAGATTCAAAACCAAATTTTTCTGCCTCTAAAAATTTCTTAAAAGCTAAATCATCTTTATTTTGGTTATACAGACATTTCCCTTCGTTATATAACGCATATCCCTTACTTAGAGATTGTTTAGGTTTAATAATCTTTTTAAATTGGATAATTTTGTCTCTTGCCATAATACTACCTTATTTTATTCTAACGAAAATTAGGATATTTTCAATATTTAAAAAAACTCCAATTCTATTTATCATGAAAACATTAAGAAATGTAACGAATATATAAAAATTAGATACGATTTAGGCAATTTTTAAA
>ERZ1031719.11-NODE-11-length-101937-cov-13.097142_pt1 | contig 101937 bp, 77 predicted proteins | sample MGYA00516702_ERZ1031719 | MGnify/ENA primary metagenome ERZ1031719 (study PRJEB33719, sample SAMN04261227) | wastewater metagenome | biome: rural village; feature: human; material: feces | host: Homo sapiens | place: El Salvador | collected 2013-01-07 ...
CGGAAGGAATCCGCATGAGGATACTGAGATCCATACAGTCCGAAGGAGTATTCGGAATCATGAAGGAAGACATGTCGAAAGTCCGTTTCAAAAGAACGGGGATCCGGAAAGCGGAGCTGGAGATGATGCTGTTCAGCTGTGGGTTCAATGTCAGAAAGCTGTTCAGTTTCATAAGTGGCAATACGAACGCACTGGTAAAATATGAACTGCCGGAAGACACACCTGGAGAGGAATTCCCGAAGGTAAAGCCGAGCAAGAAGAAATCAGAAAAAATGGAAAGCAAAAAGGCTGTCAGAACTGACCCTTTGGAGGAATCAATTTCGTAACAGCCCCTTTTTCTTTTATGATTTTATATGCTTTATTGAAGCAATCTTTCTTTGCTTCTTCTTTTGAAATCACTATTTTTTTGTCCCTTTTCTAGAACTGAGTTGATCAGCTCAAGTTTATGGGTACACAACAATACAATAAAAAACACTACAATAATGTAGTGTTTTAATCAAATACACCTTTATCCTTTATAAGGAGGAAGAGGAGGAGGTGGAGGAAGAGGTATTGAGCTTTCAGAAGCAATCTTATATTCACCACTATCCTCATATAAGTAAATAGTTGTAGATAAAATTGAAAACTTCAATGCAATCTTATTTTTGTATGAAGTGATTAGATAATTATAATTTGTTGTTCCATCGCTCAACACATATGAAGTTATCTTTGTAATAGGATCTACGACAGCTTTGAATGAATATGTAGTTCCACTAGTTGTCGTATAGTCTTTAACAAACTTTGTTATATCGAAATCGACTGAATTCAATGTCTCATCGTTATATTCGACTTTCTTAATTCCATCTACTTCTTTGAATTTGAATGTCGATGAACTTGTTGTTATTGTTGTTACTCCATCTTTGCTTTCATATGAAGAATAAGAAGTCAATGATCCATTTACATATAACTGATCAGCGGTTAGATATATGACAGTCGAATTATCACTGTTTGCATATACTCCGTTATAGTTGTAGATATAGTCAACGGCATATCTATTATTGAATGAGACCAAACTAGCTCCATCTTTAATAAAATAGACTTCAGTTAAGTTGCTGTATTTCATAGCTACTCTTACAGCTCTGTTTCCCTGGTATGTAGTTATGCTCAATGAATAGTCATATTCCTTTTCGATTAATCCATTATTAGTATCGTTGAGACTATCAGCATACATCTTTCCATCAGAAGTGATTCTTATCTTTTCTGTTCCATAGGCGCCATTGAATTCATATGTGCCTACCAAATCTAAGAACATGTCATATGGAACGAAAGTTTCATTTGGAGTGAATACATTATTTTTAAATACTCCTCCAACCATAGCGTTGTTTGATCCTACTTCTATCAAATGCTCTTCATTATCGATGGTGAAATAAAGACCGATCACATATGCAAATGAATCTGTTATGTAGTATGGCTTCATTTCATAATCGACTTCATTTCCTTTATAAGTTAATTTATCTGCAGCGATAGTTAAGTCGATTTGATATTTGGTGGTGTATTCGCCTAATAGAGATTCAAAACTGCTAGTAGGTATGAATATCTTTGATTCATCTTCTTTTATCAATTCAAATGCTTTGATTCCAGTATCGAATAATTTGAATTGATATGTATTTGAATCCATTGTGAATTCTAGATAAGTGGAATCAGAAGAAGGAACATATAGAATACTAGAATCGACGGTCTTAGATTGATAGGTTATCTTTAAATCTTTGTCTACCACCAATGTTTCTTTCTCAGTCTTTGATTTGTATGTGAAGTCGTTTACAAAGTAATTTGAATAAAGAGATTTATTTACTAAGAATAACTCTTTTTCACCTACATATCCTTTGATTACGTAATTAGAAGCCATATCGTCTTTATAAGGAATAAAATGATATGTCTTTCCATCGTATTCAACTTTTATAGCTTTGAAGTTTTTATAGACATCAAAACTAAATGATGTTTCAACATTATTGATTTTCAATTTGTTAGTATTTGTCTCTTCATCTAAGTTGAAGGATAAATTGAAATCCTTATAAGAGAAGCTACCATATAAATATGAAGAATAATCTTCATACGGCATGAATGTTTCTTTATTTGAAGAATCTATAAAGGTAATTCCATAAGCACTAGGTTTTACTAAATAAGACTTACTTCCAGAAGTGATTCTATATTCACTTCCTTCTTTTTCATCTACGATTCCTTCTATTTGATATGTATCGCCATCAAAGGATACAGTCTTATTATCGAAATCATAGGATAAGTCTATTGTCTTTGATCCGTCAAAGACATCATAGTTCATAAAAGCAGGGCAGCTTCTGAATACGACTGCATTATTTGATAATATGTTGACTAAATCTATATAAGACCCGTTATTTTCTAGCATCATAGATTCATATAGATAATTATCAGTGTAGTCGTAGTAATCTGCTATTAATTCGACAGTTCCATCCACGTCTTTCAAGTAGGATTTTGTATAGAAGGAATTTAAAGTTGATCCAGCTGGAGTGGATTGTCTAACTAAGAATACATCTCTATCGACTGAATAATCTCCGCTGAAATAGTAGATTAAATCATATTTGGAAACTTCTGCTTCATAATAAGGTGAGAAGAATGCTCCATTCATGCTTTTGATAGAAGGCATGAATGAATAAGACTCATTACCTTTTTCAAGAATTAAGACCATCTTTTCATCAAAAGATAGGTAGGCCTTATAGTCATCATCATTAAAATCTTTGGAGAATGATATTACTGTTCTTGTTATATCATCACCTTGTATTTCTTCATCTATAGAAGTTGGGATTAGTTCTTTTGATTGACCATCTTTTGTGATGGTTAATCTTTTATTTGTTATAGTAACTTCACCTAATTGACCTTCATAGGTGTAGTCATCCATGACATCTAAATCATAATCAGAGAAATCAGGTGCTGTAGGTTCTGTTGGTGTAAAAGATGAATTTGGTGTAGTAGATCCAGGAGTTTGAGAAGAAGATGGCTTAATCTCATTGCAACTTGTCAAGCTCATCAATACAAGAGTAGATATTGATATTAGTTTTTTAAATTTCATATATTTTGCTCCTTTTATATAGATTTAGGACATTAGAATAAATGTTTTATTAAATAATTTCAAATAGTATTAAAAACTTATCTATAAGAACAAGAAAATGACTATGGTATCCTTAGACTTTTCTAGTTAACGGAAGAATAATAAAAGATACGCAGTCCGAAAACGATAACGAATTGTGTATAGTCGAACTATTTCATTTATATATAAAAAGTTGTTAACATCAAATCTTGTAGAAAATAAGATAATAAATTCTTATTTGGCTAAAATTAGTTGAAAAAAATAATAAAGATTATATATGTGATATATAGATCTATTTACTTATTTTATTCTTTTATTAGCTTAATTTCTTTATCTTTTTTAGAAATGAATATAGATAGTCCAATCAATATTAATAATACAGCAATCATTGAAATAGGTAATAACTGAATAATAGTATCTTTGGATTGGATATCGATAAATTTATAACAAAGATAGAAGGACATAGCGCCTAATATAAAGGAAATCAAAATGAAGAAGTATTCCAAAGATATAAAAGCATATTCAATGTTCTTTTCTTTTATTGATTTCACTAAGAATTCAGCTATATTCTTCATAACAGTAGTCATCATAGTAGAAGAGAATACATTTTTATTCATTTCACGGAATGAGCAGAATTGGAACGCTCCATATAAAGCCATGAAACAATCGGCTACGATATCGTTTATTGTAGGTGTTCCGTTAGATTGAATCGCTTCAATATTGACAGGAATGCAAATTGATGGAATCAAACATATGATCATTAGGCTCAGTACTATTTGTGGATAGTATTTATTCACATTCTTTATTGTGGCTTTTAAAGTCTCTGCAGTTAAACATCCGATAAAGAACATTAATATAACCATCATCCTATCTAAAGCCCAAGGGATATTACCATCTATAAAATTCATAAACATTGTAATGGTGTTTCCAGTTTGCATAGCAGCATATATTCCTCTAGTTTTGATGGAATATAGTTCTGTGAACCCACCTAAAAGACTTAATAGACAAGCAAATAATAGAGATAAAGTGAAGTGTTTTTTTATAAAGCTCATAAAATGAATCCTAAATCCTTAGAATTATAGAATTCTTTTATACTCTTGACTCATTAAAGGCTTTCCAAATTTTAAATGAACACTTAATTTGCTAGTCAAATATAATAAAAAAGCCAAGCTGTTATAGCTAGGCTTATAGCTTTATTTCTTTTTGTTTTTCTTCTCTTCTTTTTTAGCTTTTTTAACATCTCGAAGAACAGCATTGTCTTTTTTCTTTATGGTTATTCTTTCAAGCTTCATAGCCTTTAGCTGAGCTTTCTTTATAGATCTGGCTGAGTGATGCTCTTTTATTTGCAAAGGCTCATCACCATCATCGTATGAGAATCCGTTTCCATGAATTTCATCGACATTTGTTATTGTTATAAAAGCATATGGATCTATAGATTTTATTAATCTGAGCAATTCACGATATTCGTTTCTTGTGAATGAGACTTTTACCACTTTTCTTTCAAATCCAGTATATCCGCCCTCAGCTTCATATAGTGTTGTTCCTCTTTCCATGTTTTTATTAATGGCATTGGAGATGCTTCTATATTTAGCCGATACAATCTCTGCACAATATGAAGAACTATTGCCTGAGAAGATTCTCTCTATGACAAATGAACATAATAATGAAGCTAATATTCCAATTAAGAAATTGATTAAATTTTGAGATGAGAACAGACCAGTGAATATTATTATAAAGTCCACTCCAAAAGATGAAATAGAAGTTGGAATTCCAAATTTCTTATGTAACCACATGGTTATACAATCCGTTCCACCGGTAGATCCACCACCTTTGAATGAAAATGCAACACCTGCACCCATCAATATACCACCGAATATTCCAGCTAGAATCATTACTGAAGTCGAATCGTAGCTTGGATTATTTATATAAGTTTCTATAGCAAATAATTTAGTTCCGTTAATAACGGTTATTTCTCTTAGGAAATCAAATAGATAGATTCCTAAAGGATAGATAATAGTTGAGATTAAAGTCTTTAAAGTGAATCCAAATCCTAATAAGAAGTAACCTAGTATGAAGAAAAAGACAGTGCTAATTGTAATGATATGGTTAATATCGATTATAGAATTTAAGTCATTCCCAGTCGCCATGTTATAGAACTGTTGGATTATAATTGCTATACCGGAAGTTCCACCTGTGACTATTTCACCAGGAACAAGGAATAACGATGCACCTAATGCCAACAACAAGTTTCCTATGATAATCCAAGTTATCGATTTGAATAATTCGGATTTCTTCGGTTCTATAAATTCCTTATAAAAGGAAGTCTTTAAAGTAAACCATTGACCGAGAAAGAAATTTTTAAACCAGCTTGTTCTATTCTCCTTCTGCATCGGTTCTTCCCTCTTTATATTTCCATTTTAAATAGGCATCGATGAATCCATCCAAATTACCATCCATTACTTTTTGGATATCTCCGACTGAATATTCAGTACGATGGTCTTTGACCATCGTATAAGGCTGGAAAACATAGGATCTTATTTGAGATCCCCATTCGATATCTTTTTTGACACCGTTGATTTTATTTAACTTCTCTTGTCTTTCTTTCTCTCTTACTTGGAATAATCTAGATTTCAAAAGATTCATTGCCAAAGCTTTATTTTGCATTTGGCTTCTCTCAACCTGACAAGTGACGACTATTCCAGTAGGATGGTGAATGATTCTGATTGCAGATTCAGTCTTGTTGACGTTTTGACCACCAGCACCAGATGATCTATAAGTCTCAATAGTTATTTCAGCTGGATTTATTTCTACATCTACTGAATCATCTAATTCGGGCATTACGTTGACACTTGCAAAGGATGTATGTCTTGAATGAGCGGCATCAAATGGCGATAATCTCACCATTCTATGAACCCCTCTCTCTGATTTCAAAAGACCATAGGCATTTTTGCCCATGACTTCTAATGTGGCAGAAGATATTCCAGCTTCTTCGCCTTCTTGATAATCCAATACTTTATATTTGAATCCGTGGCTGTCACAGTATTTGGTGTACATTCTAAATAACATTCCAGCCCAGTCATGTGCTTCAGTTCCACCAGCACCTGGATGAAATTCCAAGATTGCATTCATATGATCATAAGCGCCAGATAAATATAATTCAGTCTCAAAAGCATCCATATCTTTCGATAAGGATGCTACATCTTTTTCTGTTTGATTATGCAAATCCTTGTCATCTTCTTCTTTCAAAAGTGAAAGTGCAGCCTTGATATCTTCAAGTCGATTGAAAAGACCTTCATAAGTGTTTTTCTTATCGTTGAGGTCTGATAACTTGCCATTTATCTTGGCAGCATTTTTAGGGTCACTCCAAAAGGATGGATTTGCTGTTTCTTCTTCTAAATTCTTGATTTCTTCTTCTATCTTGGGGAGGTCAAAGACAGCCACAAAGAGAGGACATCTTCAATTCCAATCTTTGGGCATCTCCCGCTATTTCGTATAACTCCTTCATTTTAATAAATACTCCTTAACTAATTATTACTTATTGTCTGTCTTAACAGTATTCAAAGCGTAGCTGACGAGTTCTTCAAATTCCTTCTTGGATTCAAAGCTCTTAGGTCCGACTATTGGTGTTCCTTCTTGGCTGAGTCTTTCCTTCAACATATTTCTATCAGCGTCGGAGAGTTCAGCAATTCCACCCATAATCAACAAAGATAATTCTTGTTTTCCAAGATATCCAAAATCGACCAATTTGATATAAGTCTTAACGATATCGATGGTCAAGACCTTCTTTCCTAACAAGACCATTGTTTCGATTTGAATATCTCTAGCAGTAGGCTTGTAGTTACCTGTTCCTTTAGAGGTTTCAAAGGTGACCTTAGGTTCTTCAACAGGTTGAGCATTATTAGACTCTTCACCAGGCATAGGCTCATGCTTCTTGTTAGCTTCAGCTTGAGCTCTTTGCTCTTCCTTCAAAGCTTCTTGCTCTTTAGCTATTTGCTCACGTTTTTCTGCTTCGATAGCTTTGAGCTTATCTTCTACTTTGACTGTGGTAGAAGGTGCACGGCTAGGTTGTGATCTGAATTGTACGTTTAATAAACGATATACGATTTCATCAGCAATTGTGTCCTGCATTTTTCCGAACAAAGAATAACCTTCGTTTGTATAAGCTTGCAAAGGATCGGAGTTAGCGTAGGAACGGAGCCAAATAGCATCACGAAGTTTTGCCATGGTGTCGATGTGACGTGTCCAAGACTTATCGATACAAGTCAAAGCAATGGTCTTTTCAGCATAGTCTTCCATTTCTTTGGACCAATCTTTTTTATGCTCTCCATAAAGCTTTAACAAGAAGTTAGAGAGAATATCTACTCCTTCTTCTTCAGTCAATCCTTGGAAGGGCTCAGCATTGAATTGACCCTTAGGAAGGTCACGAGCCTCTACCAACATACAAAGCTTCTTAGAATCGATTACATTCTCTTGATCGATTACAGTCATGGCTTGGCTGACTAATAAATGAGCAGCTTTGTTGAAGTAATCGGGGATTGTATCGAAGATTGAATCAGAGAACAAAATCTTATCACGTTTTGCATACATGACTTCACGTTGCTGACGGAGAATTTCATCGTAGTCGAGCAAAGACTTACGAGTGTCGAAGTTTTGTCCTTCAACCTTCTTTTGAGCAGAGGTTATAGCCTTGGTCAACATCTTTGAATCTACAGGCTGATCTCCCATCTTTTGGAAGACCGAAAGCATAGTGTCGGAGCTGAAACGTTGGAGCAATTCGTCTTTGATACAAACATAGAACTTGGAATATCCAGGGTCTCCTTGACGTCCGGAACGTCCACGGAGCTGGTTATCGATACGACGTGATTCGTTTCTTTCAGTTCCTAAAACAGCAAGACCATTGTAGTGATGCTCTTTTTCTTCAGCTTCACTAACGAGTTCTGCAACACCTCTTCCCAATTTGATATCCGTACCACGTCCTGCCATGTTAGTGGCGATGGTGACGGCACCTTTTTGTCCAGCTTGGGCGATGATTCCTGCTTCTCTTGCATGGTTCTTAGCATTCAAAACATCATGAGGAATATTAGCCTTGGTCAATAATTCATCGACGATTTCTGATTTTTCGACTGAAGTAGTACCAATCAAGATAGGTTGTCCATGAGCATGTCTATCTTTGACATCAGCTATTAAAGCAGCGTATTTGGCATCCTCTGTTCCGTAAACTGAATCGATATCGTCGAAACGAGCGATAGGTCTATTTGTTGGAATAGGGACGACACGCATGTTGTAAATCTTACGGAATTCTTCCTCTTCAGTCTTAGCGGTTCCGGTCATTCCAGAAAGCTTGTCATAAAGACGGAAGAAGTTCTGGTAAGTGATTGTAGCAACGGTGATAGTCTCAGGTTTGATTTCAACATGCTCCTTTGCTTGCAAAGCTTGTTGAAGTCCATCTGAATATTCACGACCTTTCATGACACGTCCAGTGAAGGAATCGATTAAGAGAATTTCGTTGTCAGCGACCATGTATTCAGTATCACGGGCGAAGATGAAGTTTGCTTTCAAGGCCTGTTGAATACGGTGGTAAAGATCAGCATATTTTGGAGAGAAAAGATTTTGAATTCCAAAAGCGGCTTGAATCTTATTGATACCTTCATCTGTCAAAGTAGCAACTTTCTTTTTGATATCGATAGTGAAATCTTCATCTTTTCTCAAAGATTTGACAACTCTATCAGCTGCCTCATATGAAGAAGCTGAAACTCCGCTTCCACCAGATATGATCAAAGGAGTTCTTGATTCATCGACTAAGATTGAGTCGGCTTCATCGACGATGGCATAGTGCAATCCGTTTCTACGAAGAACACGATTTGCAGGAGAAGTAGCCATATTATCACGAAGATAATCGAATCCTAATTCATCGTTAGTTGAGTAGGTGATATCACATTTATAGGCGTTTTGCTTCTCTTGGGTGTTCTTTTCACGGGAGTTGATTCCAACAGAAAGACCCATGAAACGATAAATCTGACCCATCCAGTCAGCATCACGGCTTGCCAAGTATTGGTTGACTGTGACTACGTGAGTTCCTTTTCCTTCCAAGGCGTTCAAATAAACAGACATGGTAGCAGTAAGTGTTTTACCTTCACCTGTCTTCATTTCAGCTACATCGCCTTCGTTTAAGACAGTAGCACCGAAAACCTGAACAGGGTAAGGATATTGACCGATAGTACGTCTTGCAGCTTCTCTAGCAGCAGCAAAAGCTTCAGGAAGAATGTCGTCGACAGAAGCTCCGTTTGCGAGCATTTGTTTGAGCTTAGGAGTCTCTTCCTTAAGCTTAGCATCTGTCATTTTCTTGAATTCATCTTCATAATCAAAAGTAGGGCGTGCTTTTTTTCTAATTTTGGCGTATGCACGTGCGTCGATTCTAAATAATTTTTCGAGGAAACCCATTTTTTACCTCCAGTCGATATAAAATAAATGGCACTCAAATAAAAACGAGTCCTTAAGACTAGCAAGAAAGAGTATAAAGCATATAACTATTATTAGAAAGTTTATATAAAAAGGTATTGAGATTATAAACAAAAGAATTTTGGATTTTTTTATTTTTGGTTATAATAGGCGTTAACAAACGAGGTCAAACTGATGGAACTATATGAGATTTCACTGCTGACAAGTCTTTGGATTATCATCATATTTGCAGTATTATTTTTCGGATTACTTTATTTGAATTTCATAAAGAGAAAGAAAATCTTGAAGAATGGATTGGGTGATGAAGAAATTCTAAAGAATCTTAGAAAAAAATATAGACAATTCTTTTATGATAAATGGCAGATAAGCAAAAAGAATTCATCAGTTCCACTTTATACCTTAGCTAATTCTCCAACTTTGATAGCTGCTAAAAACAATTCTGGTAAGCTCGATGAAAGTCAATCTTTAGTTTCTACTTTATCTAAAACAAGAGGCAAAATATCTGGATGGAGTATGTTCGGAGTTGGAATTTGTGCTGTATTAATAGCTGTTTGCTCAATTTCAGCTACAGCTGGAGTTTATTACAAAATAAATGAGAGACCATTTGTCTTAAACAACATTGAATATAGAGTTTTGAAAACAGATGGTTTGGATGATTCGACTAAAGAAGTATCGATTAAAAAGAATTCATTGGTCAGCTTTAAAAGAGATGATTTCTCATCGATAAAAGAAGGAGACATCATCGCATATTACACACCTGAATTTGATGCAGTCAACATAAATAGAGTTGTAAAAGTAGAAAACGTAAATGGATCAATTCTATTTGAATGTCAGGACTATAAAGAAGAGACTATTGATGCTAAAAATACTAGCATTGATGAAAAAAGATATTTAGGAAAATATTCAGGTTATAACAATTACGGCTTAGGAGTTACATTTGGATTTATAGCTTCCGATTTTGGAATAGTAACTCTTTATTTTATGGCACTGGCCATTTATTTCTACACATATTGTTTTGCCGATATCGACTTCACTTATAGCAAACGTGAATTCTATTTAGCTCAAGGAGTAGATGAGCAAAATGAAAGAAGCTATAAAGAAGAGATAGCGAGATTAAACAACAGCAATAAACCCTTAAGGTAACACGATTACTTTATTGGATTTCTGGCTTACGCCTATTCTTATTTTCTTTCCAAACAATATTTTCCCATCCATAGGATAGAAACAAGCATGAGTATCTTTTCTTGTGACTAATGGAGATTCATATTCGATAGTCAAATATACAGATTTAAGCATGCTGTTTTCATGTACTTCTACAACTCTTCCAGTATAGATTGAATATGTTTTAGAGATAGACAATTCTTTTATAACTGGTGAAATTGCGATTACTGTTAATATTAGAAAAAGACAAGATAGAACAGATGTTGTAATAAATAATCCTAATCCTATTTCTTTTTGAAAGAAATAGCCGAGAATCATTGCGATGATACATAGAGTCAACAATATTCCATCTCTATAAAAACTAGACATTTGTTTTTTCACAGTCATAGTTTTAAATACTTCAGTTCTTTTCATATGTAGTTTGCCTCAATCTTCTCTCTTCATCCATCAATTTATCTAATCCTCTTCCGTTATAGCAAACATAGAAGAAACATGTAAAGACTATTCCAATCATAGTGGCTTTAGATCCTATAGACAATCCTGGTGTTTCAAAATCTAATTGATATAAAGTTTCACCTTTATCGGCTATAAATCCGACGAATCCACCTTGAGTTTTATAGGTTGTTACAGTCTGCCAGCCCTTCTCTTTTTTATTCTCGGAATCATCGCTAGTCTTTGAATTGCTATCGGTTGGATAATCCCATTTCTTCAATGTCCATCCATTCTCTCTAGGAATATTTAAAACAACAACTTTTCCTTTTGAATAGTTGGTTGTGAATCTAACTCTATCGCCTCTTCTATATTCGACATTTATAGGCTCAGCTTTTAGTTTATCTATAGCGAGTTTGTAATCGGCATAACTGGATTGATATATATAAGGTTTAGATATAGAGGTGTTGTCATCCTTGTTCTCAAACAAGTAACCAATAATTCTCTTCACAGGTTTTCTTACATAGAAACCATGAGCTTTCTGATATTTAGAATAGCATTCTTCTCCACTGGTAACATCATTTCCGTCTTCATCTACGAAATGCCATTCATAATGATCTGGTGTGTTAGTGGATAGGTAAACAGGATTATCTTCACTTGCTTGAGGTGCGAATAAGCTTCCATCCTTCTTTTCTATGACTACTTTTGTATAGTATTTCAATCCTTTTAAGGAATTTCCTTTTAAGTTATCCATATCTATCTTTGTATCAGCGGGATAGATATAGTGATCGATTTTAGTAGTGTCGTTAGGATCTAATCCGGTTATATAATTTCCATTTTCGTCCCAATGAGAAGCATAAACTGTATAAGATAAGTTTCCGAGTCTTTGTAACATGCTGGTATTGGTAGAAGCAGTCAACACGTTGTTGGAGTTAGTATAAATAATAGCTTTGTCAGTAAGGTTGAATCCGTTGAATACGATGTGGTGAGAATCTCTAATAGTAAATGATAGATTGTATTTATCATTTACATACTTATCATCTTTCTTTATGAATTCGACATCGTAATCGTTATCGAAGTATTTGATATTTCCACTGTATCCATAGATTGTAGGAGTAAATGTCATCTTTAAAGTTGTGGAAGTTTGGAAACTAGAAGAACTATTTGTTTTAGATATTGAAATCAAATGTTTGTTTAAATCAGCTACCAAGTTCTCATCTTTTAAATCATCTTCATCCATGATTGCATATCTTAGATATGCATATTCATTGGCGTCTGTATTGTTATATTCATACATAGCAGAGCTGTTTAAGACAGTGTCGAAAGCAAATCCTAAGTTGATATAGTCGCTGTTTAAATAAATGTCTCTAGCTAGTGTTCCATCGCTTTGTTGAGCTTTCAAGGAGTCTTGTAAAGCAACGAGTGATGTTCTTTCAGCTTCATCTACAGTGTTAGGGTTAATATCTTGTATATTTACATATCCCCAAGGAATATTATTGTCTTTCTTAGTGCCATCTTCATTTCCATGACGAACCATATAGTATTTGACACCTAAGAATGTTTCAACATTAGATCTTCTATTGTGTTCACCCATAGACCAGTTTCCACTGGTGTATCCTAGGTTGCTCCAGTCTATAAAGTCTTGAGCATTGAAGGCGTAGTTAGAATTGAATGCTGATAATGAATCGTGACCGACTACCAATCCTAAATTGGTGTTGTTTCTATCCACAGTGCTGTTGAAAACACGATATATAGAGGAATCGTATTCTTTTAATTTGCTTATTAAATTTGTTTCATTGGATACAATTCTATTACCTTGGCCATTTGAATATTCAAGATTAGATATATCGCCGAATCCATGGTTTAGGATGACTGTGTTGCCCATCGCAATAGCTTCTATAGAGACTAATAACAATGTAGCTTTGTTAAATTTCTTTCCGTGGAAGAAATGACGCATCACTACGTATCCTACGATGTCTATTCCAAATTGGAATGGGAGAATTAACAATCTTTCCCACCATGTTTCATCAGCAAAAGGATATCCATCTTTATATAAAATATATTGGTTGTTTATAGCCCAGATGGATAATACATAAGCTGTTATTTGAAGGATTACTAGTATCGCCATTGAAGCGTCTAGATATCCTCTGGATATTTCACGTCTTTCATCTATTGTTTTACAAGCAAATGCAATCATCCACGATATAGGAAGCAAGTAGAATCTAGCATATCCGACTGTGAAGGCACTAAACAAGTAATAGAAGAAAGGAACTGACATGAAGAATATGGTGAAAAATCCACCGATTATTGTGCCTATTCTTCTCTTTTTAAAAGCGTATAAATATCCGACAAAAGTCATTAATAGCAAAGGTACAAATATATATGATGATCCGGAGAGATTGTCGTAGTAGCTGACTTGTAGAAGGTTATTTGAAAAGGAGGCCAAGTTCATGAAAACTAAGCTATTTAAAGGATAAATCTTTCTATAGGAGATATATTCACTGGAATAATCAAATTGGAATAAGACTTTAAATATTTTATTCAAATCATTAGATTTGAATGCATTCATCAAATCATCTAAATAAGATGATTTATTGATTCTAGGCATGGACTTAACACTTATAATACTAGGAAGCAAAACAAATGCACTCAATAATATTCCTAACAAGAAGCAAGTGACACCCATTCCAAATACAGCCCATCTAGTTTCACTAGTCTTCATTTGCTTCCAACATTGAATATATCTAAATATAGAATAGAGACATGATCCAATCATAAACACAGCTAAGAAGAAGTAGTTGCTCAATCCGACTAAGAAGAAAGCTACTATTAAAAGTCTGGGATCTCTTTCTTGTATTACTTTTTCAATTCCATAAAGGATAAGAGGAAAGAAAGCAAAAGCATCTAGATAGAAAGCAAACCAAAGATAGTAAGTCACCCACCCACAAAAAGCAAAAGCAACTCCCCCAATTCTTCTACTTCCTACAGAAATATTAAACATTCTAAGATATAAATAGAAAAAGAATCCACCTAAAACTATTTTAACTATGTATAAAATTGCTATCTCTTGTGGAATCCATGAACGTGGGAATATCAATGTTATCAAAGTAAATGGTGAGAACAAACCATAGAAGCTGTCAGCACCGATGGTGTTGACACCTAATCCAGTAGAAGAATCCCATAGACTGAAATGACCGGTATTGAAGAATCTATGCCATTGATCGTACATTTGATAAGGCATAGTTTGGGATTGAAGATATCCATCTCCGGAAAGAGGAATAGTGAAGTTATAGCAAATCAATGTATATCCAAATATGAGAATAGCTACTATTGTCAGCCAGGCTAAAGTTATTAGGTTATCTTTGTTTCTTTTGATAAAGGAGGAAAGCCAAGATTTACCATTTGTTTTCAATCTTGAAAAAAATGTAGATAATCTTGCTATGGCTTCGTTTGTCAAATCTAATATAGGATGACTTTTTTCCATATTTAATTCCCTCCTTTTAAACAAAAACGCCCTTCAAAGATAGAAGAGCGTCAGATGACTTCTTTATGGATTAGTAGTTGAGAAGTTTCTTTCCGAACTTAGCGTTGTTGTACAGTCTCTTTATAGCTACCTTCTTAGTATATCCATATGTCAACCACTGAGCTAATATTGTCAAGAATGCAACAGCGGGTAACAAATAATATCCGGTCCTCAACACAGAGACATATCCTTTAGCATTTGTTGTTTCAAGTTTAAATAAGACTTCATTACGATAAGTTCTAGTGAATGAATACTTGAGCAAGTAGTTGGAGAAGTTAAGCATCATAAACAATCCAACTATAGAGAGAATCACTGTCGATGTGACAACCAATGCTTTCTCATGTCTTCTCGAGAATAAAGGAAGCATAGCGGCAATGATGAATAAGACAAATTCAGCTATAAAGAACACATTGAATTGACCCGAGTGTCTGCTAGTATTCTCTACGTAGGTTCCAAAGGCTAAAGTATAAAACTTTAGACTCATTTCTCCATCAGCAGTATTGTTACGAATAGTTACATAAGGTAAGAATATGAATCCTATGAATAAGGCTATTCCAACAAGAGCTGTCACACCGAATCCCCATTGAGTGATTCTAGCACTTGATAAATCGCCGATCTCATTTTTGATAAAGTCTTTCTGAACTTTGCTATCAAATAAGGCTTCTTCAGTATCTAATTCTCTTTTTCCCATACCTTGATATCTCCTTTCCTTTCATAACTTATTCATATTTTATAAGATTTTTTATATTAAAGATAGTAAAAATATATAGTATTGTTTTGGTTCATAATGAAACTACCTTACTAATGATAAAAATAGTTTCTTAATTTGAGTTTTATTAAAATGAATATTGCTAGATTGTATGATACAAAACCTTAGACATGCAATCATGATTTCTTGTTTACTTTGTGTTAAGTCTTGATAAAATTATTTTACTATGTAAGGGATATCGATTATGGCATTTATAGAAGGAAGAGCATTGACAAAAGACTATGGCAAGGGTGAAACCCTTGTCCATGCATTAAAAGGTGTTTCTTTTTCAATCGAAAAAGGTGAATTTGTCGTCATCTTAGGAGCTAGTGGAGCAGGAAAGACAACACTTTTAAATCTGCTGGGTGGAATGGATAATGCTTCTGCTGGAAATTATTTTCTAGCTGGAAGAGATGTATCTAAATTCAACAGCCGTCAATTGGAAGACTTTAGAAGAAACGATATCGGATTTGTTTTTCAATTCTATAATTTGATGGAAAACCTTACTGCCTATGAAAATATTGCTTTAGCTGCTTCTATAGTGAAGAAACCTTTTGATCCTAAAGAGATATTGAAAGATGTCGGATTAGAGAATAGAGCAAATAACTATCCTTCTCAATTGTCAGGTGGTGAGCAGCAACGCGTCTCTATAGCTAGAGCAGTAGTGAAGAATCCAAAATTATTGCTTTGTGACGAGCCTACTGGAGCTTTGGATAGCAAGACAGGAAGCAAGATTATAGAACTGCTTTATTCCTTATCGTCTAAATTTAATACTACGGTCATAATCGTTACACATAATTCGTCTTTAGCTAAAATAGCGACTCATTTGATTAGAGTCAGTGATGGTCAAATAGAGGAAGATTCTCATTTCCCACGTAAAGAATCCATAGAGGATATTGTATGGTAAAGAGCAAGAACAAATCATCCACATTCAATATTCTTTTCAAAGCTTTGATGAGATCGATGAGAAAGAATATAAAGCAATTGATTTCTATCATTGCCATTTCTTTTTTGTCTCTCTGCCTTTTTGCTGGATTGACTTCTAATGCAAATAATATATTAGAAAGACAAAACAATTTGTATGAGAAGACAAATCTAGCAGATGTGTATGTGACCACTACAGGCTTAACTGACGATGATAGAACTGCTATGCGTACTCTCTATAACATAGATCTCATTGAAGAGAGAATTTATTTAACTGCAAACGTAAAGAACAGTAATGTTTATTTCGTTTCTACCGAAGCATCTCCAAAATTGTCCCATCCTTTGATAAAAGAAGGAGAAGAAGGATGTTTGATGATGAATTCTTTTATGAAGGATAAAGAATTATCTATCGGCGATAAGGTTTCATTCACTATGACTAATCCTTTGAAAATGATGATTTCAACAATAAATAGTCAATACTCATCTTATATAAAATCTTTGCTGGATCAATTTGTCTTGAATGGTGGCAAGAATATAGTTTATGACGATGAAATAACATTTGATATGAACATAACAGGATCGATGTATCATCCTGAAGGTGTTCAAAATTCCTCGTTTTCTAATTCTATAGTTTCAGTCACAAATAATAGTTTTGCTACTTGTCTTTATAATCTTTTAAAAGTGAACTATAACAACAATGCGTTGGATTTAGCATTGAGATTGTTGAATTTAAACGCTAGCGAGGATTCATTGGTAAATTTAACTAGTTTGATGAAGAGCAGCACTAATCAAATATTGATAAAGACAGATGATCCTGACACAGCTGTTTCTAGCATAAATGAATACTTTACTGGCAAATCCAATTTTATTTTAGCTTATAAAAGTTCATCTCTTCCATCGTATCAAGCTTTAAATCAGGACGTGACTCAAGCTATGCAGTTGACATTCGTCTTCCCTATCATTTTCTTCTTAGTTTCATTATTAATTATCCTAACTACTATTTCACAAATGATATTGAAGAGTAGAAGTGAAATAGGAGTGATGAAGGCTATCGGTGTTCCAAAGAAGAAAATATATTCTTACTTCGTTAGCTTTGGTGTTGTTCTATGTTCGATTGGAGGAATACTAGGATTCATAATAGGTCCTTTATTAATTCCGAATGTCATGGGAATTAAATATAATCTATTATGGGATATGCCTTCCATGTCTATACATTTCTTTTATTGGATGTCTATAGTCATGCTATTGGCATTGATAATTGTTGCGGGTTTATGTTCTTTTATCCTCTCTTATTCAGTTATAAAAGAAAAGCCTGCTGATACTTTGAGAACTAAGACTAATAATAGTGATAAAGGTTTGTATGCTAAGTATAAATCTTTTAGAGAAAAGCATGGATTTAGACCGGTTTCATTTGGAAAAAATCTAGGATTTGTCGGAGTGATCCTTTTATCAATCCATGATTTCTTTGTATTTATTTTTGGATTGAAAAATAAAGAGATAAAAGAAAAAAAGGTAAAAGCTAATAAAAAGACTAAAGTTAATAACTTTGGCATAGTTTTAAAGATGTCTATTAGGAACATTTTGAGTAGCAAAGGAAAGAGCTTGATGGTTATTCTAGGAATGACGGGATGTACTGCTTTGTTAGTTTGTGGCTTTGGAATATCAGATACTTTGAACTATGGTGTTGATCTAGATTTTAACGTGAATGAATATGTCGAGATGAGTGTTAAACCTTCAGGAAATACGGACGATGTATATAACAATCTTCTAAGTTTAGAAAATGTAGAGAAGGTTGAGAAAGTATCTCAAGCAGCTGTATCTGTTTCTTATGAATCTTCATTAGAAACAACATTGAATATTCTCGAAGATAATTCTAATTATTTTAAAGTTCCTTACTATGTCGATGGTGGTCTTACCATGGATCAAAGAACTGCTGAAAGATTGAATATTGAAATAGGCGACACTTTAAAAATTGTATTGAGTGGAAAGATATATGAGAGAAAACTGACTTATATCTTTGAATCTTCAGTTTTAAAAGGTGTTTTTGATAAAGCTAGTGGATATCCTAATACTACATTTTCTCCTACTACTTTTTATTTAACCTTGAAAGATTTATCCAAATCTGAAGAAACTAAAGAAGAAATAATGAAGCTAGATGATGTATCTTCTTGTAGCACTGCAAAAGATATTAAAGATAGAGCGGATTCTTTGCTTTCTACTATCAACATTATGACAGATGTAGTAAAGATATTCGCAATCTTATTATGTGTTGTAGTCATTTATAACTTGACTAGTTTAAATATCGCACAGCGTAAACGCGATATAGCTACTATGAAAGTTCTAGGCTTCCATTTTAAAGAGATAAGCATGACCTTGGCATATGAACTGGCTATAGACTCATTGATTGGATCTTTAATAGGATTGGCCTTAGGATTTCCATTAGCAGTATTAGTTTTATCAGTAAACAAAACTGATCTATTGACCTTCTTGTATCATATCAACTGGACTACATATATCATTTCATTTGTAATAGCATTTATAACTTCTATAGTTGTATCTCTATTGTTGAATTTCAAAACTAAAAAGATTCCGATGGCGGAATCTTTAAAGTCGATTGAATAGTCTAGTCTTTTAAATCTAAGGATTTATTTTATTGTATAAGAATTCGGATTTGGATTAGTAGGTGTCCACCATGCTATAGCTTCTAATATCAGTAATGTCAAAAGGAAAACTATCATTACTATGAAGATAATTCTAGTCAGTGTGATCTTCTTATTTTGAAGATTACAATCAGCTTTTGAAACAGCAAAGCAGAATATAGTGCATACTATTTCTAACATGTGAAGAAGGAATAGAGACCAAAACAAAATCATCGCTTGACCTTGATATGCAAATGCGATGAATAAGCATCCAGTTGCAGAGGCCATAGCTAAGAGAAAAGCTATGAATATCTTTAAATAGAGGTGCTTATATCCTGATTGATTTATTCCTTTCTCTTCATTATTGTTTTTATCTTCCATTTGAATCATCATCCTTGAGGATGTCTTTATACATTTCTACTCTTCTATCTCTGAAAACACCCCAATCTATTCTATTGTCTCTAACGGCATCTAAATCGAATTCATGGATGATGAATCCTTCATCGTCCCTACCTTTTGATTCGACAATGTTACCAAATTCGTCGGCGATGAAAGAAGAGCCGAAGAATTTCATGGAAGAGTTATTGATTGATTCGACTCCAGTTCTATTGGCTGCTATGACAGGCATGATATTAGCTGCGGCATGACCTTGCATGACATGTTGCCAGTGGTCTTTAGAATCTTTTGTTAAGACAGGTTCTGATCCTATAGCTGTTGGATAAAGCAACATCTCAGCACCTTTCAAAGCCATGATTCTTGCACATTCTGGAAACCATTGATCCCAGCAAATGGCAACACCTATGTTTCCAAACTTTGTTTTGAACACTTTAAAACCTGTGTTTCCTGGAGTGAAATAGAATTTTTCTTCATAGCATTCACCGGTTGGAATATGAGTCTTTCTATAGACTCCAAGTTTTGTTCCATCGGCATCGATGATGCAAATGGAATTGTAATAGACATTCCCACATCTCTCAAAGAATGATATAGGTAAGACTACATTCAATTCTTTAGCTAATTGTTGATAATGTGCTAAAGTTTTTGAAGTTTCATATTCTTCAGCTAATAAATAATTCTTGTAGTTTTCTATTTGGCAGAAATAGTCTCCTTCAAATAATTCACTAGGGAGGATGATGTCAGCTCCGGCTTCTTTAGCTTGCCTTATTAAATTGTCTATCTTTTCTATATTTCCATCATATGAATTGGTTGATTTGAATTGAAGTGCAGCAACCTTTACTTTTCTCATTTTAGTCTTTCTCCTTTAAATTGGGCATTGGAATTTGTTTTGTAATACAGTGTATATTTCCACCACCCAATAGAATTTCTCTTCCTGGAATTTGTATGATTCTCTTCTTTCCCTTATAGAAGGAATTCAATATATCATATGCTTTTTGATCGTTTGGATCATTGAATGTTGGAAGGATGATAAACTCTTTTCCCATATAGAAATTGACATATGATCCAGCTAATCTGTTTCCTTGTTCTCTTACTATGGCGTGGTCATCGTTTGCTAGACTCAATTGTTCTTCTTTGTTCATGTATAGAGGTCCAGGAACAGGCATTTCTATAACTTCTATTTTCTTTCCATCGGCTGTAGTTTCATTTTTTAATACTTCTAAATCAATCTTATATCTTTCATACATAGGATCGTTCTTATCATCGATTGAAGCTAATAAGACATGTGTTTCATCTAAGAAACATGCCATATTGTCTACATGACCTGATGTTTCATCGTTATAGACACCATAAGGAAGCCAAATTATTTTCTTTTGACCTAATACTTTCTTTAAAGTGTCTTCTATTTGATTCTTGGTGAGATTAGGATTTCTTCCTTTGGATAAGAGACATTCTTCAGTAGTCACTAATGTTCCTTTTCCATTTGTGTGAATTGATCCACCTTCAAGGATGAAATCCTTGATTTTAAACTCATCTATATTTAATGAGTTTAAAAGAGGTGTTCCCATCGAATTGTCTTTGCCCCATGAATCATAAAGACCATTATATGTTCCACCCCAAGCATTGAATCCCCAATTCACCCCACAAATCTTACCTTCATTATTTCTTGTGAAGACTGGTGCGTTGTCTCTAGCCCAAGAATCATCGTATTCGATAGGTAAGACTTGAACATTAAAGTTAGAAAACAAAGGAGACAATATATCTGTATTTTTGTTCAAAGCTTCTTTTGAAGCTACTACATAGACTTTTTCGAATTGAGCTATAGATAGAATTACAGACATGAAGTCCCAAAGAGCTGATCTAGCGTCATTTCTCCAAACATCAGTTCTAAAAGGAAGTTCAACTACTGTTCCAAGATGTTCTTCGCCTTCAAAGGGCATTGAATAAGTATCATTTAAATATTTTTCTTTTGATAGTTCCATTTTATTTATTTAATCCAGCCGTATAATTCTATCAATTATTAGAACAAATTGTATTTATATAGTTATTAAATACTTGGTTGTGATTGTTATATAAAATAATCAAATATGTAAATGAGTCTTTCCACTGCTTTAATCAGTATGGATCATCAATTATTGAGATATTAAATAGTAATATGCATTTTGAATGCTAGTTTGTTTTGAATAAAGCCGCTCTCAAAACCATAGGTCAACATATCTTATTTATTATATTTAGCCTTTATAATATAAATTTGCATGGAGGAAAAAATAATGAGTTTTGAAGCTATTACTGAAGATGAGTTGAAGAAGTTTAAAAAAGAATTTGCTGAATCTAAGAGTGAAGCTGTTCAAGGTGCTGTTATGGCTCAGGGTATTCCGGCTGTTTCAATCAATAAATCTGTTGAAGCCTTGATGACTCACCAATATTCTATTAATGTCGAGTCTGGAACTATCACCAATCAAAAGAGATCTGGACGTTGCTGGATGTTTGCTGCTACCAATGTAATGCGTCTCGAGGTCATGAAGAAGTTAAAAATTAAGAATATGGAACTTTCTCAAGCTTATCCTTTATTTTGGGATAAGTTAGAGAAGTCTAACTTCTTCCTTGAGAATATTCTTAAAACAATCGATGAACCTAACGGATCACGTATCACTGATTTCCTTTTGTCTTCTCCTATAGGAGATGGTGGCCAGTGGACAATGTTTGTAAACTTGGTTGAAAAGTATGGTGTATGTCCTAAGGATGTCTATCCTGAAACTGCATCATCTTCTAATACTCAAGCTATGGATAAGTACATAACATTGAAGCTTCGCGAATATGCTTGTACCTTGAGAAAGTTACATCAAGAAGAAAAGAAAACAGTTGAAGAACTTCGTCCTTTGAAAGAAAAGATGCTTTCTGAAGTCTATTATATCTTGGCTGTTTGCTTAGGCGAACCTCCTGTTAAGTTTACTTATGAATATGTCGATGAAGACAAGAAGTTTGGTCGCATTGCTGACATTACTCCTAAGGAATTCTTCGACAAGTATGTCGGATTGAAATTGGATGATTATGTTTCAGTTCTCTCTTGCCCTGGTCCTCGTTATCCGTTTGAGAAGGCCTTTACTGTTAAGTACCTCAACAACGTTGAAGGTGGAAACAAAGTCTTATACATTAACCTTCCTATCGAAAGAGTTAAAGAGCTTGTAATCAAGCAACTTTCCGATAATAGAGTTGTATGGTTCGGAAGTGATGTCGGACAGTTCTCCTACACACCTGATGGTGTGATGTCTACTGAGATGTGGAATGTCAACAAGGTACTGGGAACTGAGTTTGGAATGACCAAAGCTGAAAGAGTTGATTATGGCGAATCCTTGATGACTCATGCTATGGTCATCACTGGTGTCAATCTCGTCGATAACAAGCCTAACCGTTGGAGAGTTGAAAACTCTTGGGGTGACGCAATCGGTGATAAAGGCTACTTCGTCATGTCCGATGACTGGTTCAATGAGTTTGTCTATCAAGCAGTCATCGACAAGAAGTATTTGACTGAAGATGAAGTTAAGATCCTCGAACAAGATCCTATCGAACTTGAAGCTTGGGATCCTATGGGTTCTTTAGCTCTTTAGTTTCGATTGATGTAAAAGACTCGGCTTTAAGCCGAGCTTTTTTATTTCTAGAATTTACTTTTATTTTTCTTTTTTAGTCCACATATAGAGCGAAGGAGGTTTTGATGAAATAAAAAAGCTAGCCATAGGCTAGCATAGTTAGCAAATGGTGCCTTCGGCGAGAGTCGAACTCGCACGGGTCTCCCCACAAGATTCTAAGTCTTGCGTGTATACCAGCTTCACCACGAAGGCACGCCCTGGGGTCCCTGAAGGGAGTCGAACCCTTAACTTGGGGTTCGGAACCCCACACTATATCCGTTTAGCTACAGGGACATTGGCGCTCCCGGTGAGATTCGAACTTACGGCCTGCCGCTTAGGAGGCGGCCGCTCTAATCCAACTGAGCTACGGGAGCAGCAATTATTATTTTAACAAAAATCTATCGATTGTTAACTATAAATAATTCAGTTTTATATTTCATCTCCTATACCTCATAAAAGAAAGGAGAAATAACAGATGTTTAAAGTTATAAACAAGTTAATTTTAAGTATAGTATCCATAGGATTGTCTTTTAGTTTCTTTAAAAAAGATCCTTCTTTTAGATTCGAAAAAAATATAGATAATAAAAAAGAATCTTTTCATAATAGATTTAGGCAGGACACAGGAGGAAGGTTATCTTATTCTGATTTTATATCAGATAAAGGTTTTGCTTATTTTAGCTTTTATGATGTTTCATTTGATAATTTCTATTACGATGAATATTTGAATCTAAATTTTCAAGGACTTGATTTTAAAGATAATAATAGCTACGTTAGGTTAAGAACAAGATTTAAAGTTGACAAAAATGAAATATATTGTAGTGACTATACATATAGAGAAAATAGAACTAGTAATCCTTCACCATACATAAATTATATAGTCGATAGAAAAGATAATTTTCTATACATAAAATTTGTATTAGAAGAAGTAAAAAACTTTTATAAGAAGAACAAATCATCGATTCCATCGACAGGAAAGAAGGAAGTTAGAGTTGATATTAATTTTCCAAAGACATGTCATATTGCTAATGCTGCGTATTGTGATTCAAAAGAATTTAGAATTAAAGCTGGAGCAAAGGCGATTAATTTTTATGATGTTTTTGCATATTGGAAAAATTATGAGAGATTTGTAGTTGAAGTGGATAAGATTCACGATACATGGTGGGATTATATGTATCCTTTATATTTGTTGAGAGCAATTACTACAAGTAGATATGGAAGAACAATAGGACCGATAGGAACTGAAAAATATACTGAACATATTATCACAGGAATTGATGAGAATTTTGGAGATTATTATTACAAACATGAATTAGCTCAAAATGGTAGATTTTTAGATTATCAATTATCTATTAGATTTTTTGATGAAAGGACAAATCTATATGAAGCTGAAAAAGATATAACTGTTAGGTTGATGAGTAAAGATGATATAAGTCCTAGAATAATAATAGATGGAATATCAGCCGATAGTTATACAAAGCCGATACAAGTAAGTTATGATAAAGCAAGAGATTTAAAGATGTTGAAAGATTCCCTATTAGAAAGAATAGAAGTATCTGATAATAGTATGGAAGTATTAATTCCTAAAATAGAAATAGAAGGCTTTAAACCTATGTCTATTGAAGATTATGTCTTAACTATTTCTAGTAAAGATGCTTCAGAGAATTCGACTTTAGTTAAAAAGATTCTTCAAATCATCGATGATATTCCTCCTGTTATAACATCTAAAGTTGAAAAAATTGAGACGACTATAAATGATAGATTATCAGAGGAATTTATATTATCTAAATTTAGATCAGTAGATGAAATAGATGAGGAATTGAATGTCTATTTAGGAAGAGATGAATACCATGAAAATATGAATTATATGAAAGCTGGAAGATACAATGTCGAAATAAAAGCCAAAGATAAAAGTGAAAATGAAACAACAATTATTTTTCCTATCACTGTATTTGGATCTGGAAATGAGAATTATATTTTATCCGAAGGAGCTTTAATAGTTTCTACAGATACTATATTAGAACCTGATGAAATTGTAGATAAGCTTATAGAAGCAGGACAAATAGATAAAGTCGAATATAAAGAAGCAAACATAATTGAGGGAAATCCAATCGAAGGGAACAATCAAGTCGGAGAATATACTTTGAAAATAGAAATAGTAATAGATGATAATGAATCTAGATATGTTTATTTAAAAGTTAAAGTTGTAGAAGGAAAACTAAATGATATAGACAATAGTACAGATATAGATAACAAAGGCGATAGTAGCGGAAAAGATATAAAATCAGATGAAGAGTCTACTCCCAAATCATTTTGGCAGCATATAGTCGATTTCTTTAAAGCTATAGGGGATTTCTTCAAAAATCTATTTGGAATTAAATAAGCTTATACAAATTGAAAAGTGCTATGGATTGTTGTATTTTATCTAAGCACTGGGCTCATGGCGGAATTGGTATACGCGTTAGATTCAGGGTCTAATAGGATTCGTCCTGTGAGAGTTCAAGTCTCTCTGAGCCCACCATATTGAAATAACAGCTTTGATTTAAACGTCAAAGCTTTTTATATTTGTGAATAGTTGATATAAAACATACTATTCAATTTTGAATAACAAGCAATAATAGTTATTTTAATTTCAAAAAAACATTCTTTGTTCTGTCTCGACCTGATATTTATCTTATTCTTTTATGGATTAAAGAAAGCGGAGAAAAGGCAACTTTAGTGTTTGGCTTAAAGATTTAAGGACTTTAATAAGCATTTACATTGGATAATTATGAAATAATAGAAATAGATTCTAGTGATATTATTTACTTGATTTTTCTTTCGTGTTTAATTGTTCACGAGTTTGTATTTAGAATTTCTTTAAAATTTTATTATCAATGTGTTATGGATTTAAATGCTTTGCCGGGGCAAATAGCAAAAAAATTACAGTATCAAGTTTTATTCACATTATGAAATAAACCGATTCAGTGCATTGGTTTTGAACAATTAGTAATATTTTGTATTCTTATAATAATCCATCGTATGAAAAAGAGTACAAAGAAAATAATAAAGATAACATCTATAACGTTAGCTGTAGTGATAGGATTGCCTGTTTTGGTAGTTGGTAGTTATGTCATGTATGTCGTATGTTCTTATCATAGGATAGGAAATCAAGTCTTGGATGTTGATAGGAATTCTAATATCGAAAAAGTCGAAACAGATAAAGAATTGACTGTTTCTACATTTAATGTTGGTTTTGGTGCCTATTCACCTGACTATACATTCTTCATGGATGAAGGATATAACATGGATGGAACTAAGACTGTAGGAACTCATGGAAAAGGTGAATCAAAAGAAGATGTTCAGAAGAATACAGATGGTGTTAAGTCTGTAATAACTGATTTAAATAGCGATTTTTATTGTATGCAAGAAGTCGATGTGGATTCAGACAGATCCTACCATATAAATCAAGAGAGTGAATTTGAATCAGTTTTCCAATTTTATGATAAGACATTCGGAATCAACTATGATTCAGCATATCTCTTCTATCCTTTAAATGATCCTATAGGTAAATCCAAATCTGGATTATCTACTATGTCTAAATATCAAATAAATTATAGTGAAAGAGTTGAATATACAGTCTCGACTGAATTCTCTAAATTCTTCGATTTGGATAGGTGCTTTGATGTTAATAGAATCAAGACTGATAATGGTAAAGAATTTGTTTTGATCAATTCTCATATGTCTGCTTATGATGAAGGTGGAAAGATTAGAAATACACAAGTTCAAGAACTCTATTCTTATATTAAAAATGAATATGATAAAGGCAATTATGTCATAGTGGGTGGTGATTTCAATCATGATCTGTTGACAAACAATCCTATGTATCCTCAATATACAAGAGAAGACTTTGCATTTAAGAATCAAGTAAACCAACTAAAACCTGATTGGCTGAATTTTATGTTTGATGAAGACAAAAAGTCTCCATTTGACAATGGATTTAAAATATATGCTGCCGATAATCTACCCAGTTGTAGAGATGTCGATATAACATGGCAAGAAGGAACAACTTTTGTATCTACTGTCGATGGATTTATAGTCAGTGATAATATCGAAGTAGAAAACATAACAATAACTAAAACCGGAGACACAGGCTTTGCTTATAGTGATCATCAGCCTAGTACATTGACGTTTAAGTTAAAGTAAATAATCTTTAAAAGAAACTATATCTTTCAAAATTCTTTTAATTATTAGACAAAGTATTGGATTTTTTCTATGTAGGAAAAAGTTTAAGAAGCAAAAATAAAGGATAAAAGTTATGCGCTTTCAAATGATAGCTCGGTATGTTAAAGCGCATACATTAAAAGCTGTAAAGATTGAAGGGTTGGCTTCGAGTGCAAAAAAGCAGTTAAAATTATGCATGAAAATAGTAAATATATGAAAACCAAGCTTGATAACATGGTAAATGTGATATTTTTAATTCAAGTTATAAATTTTTGAAAGCTCTTGCATAGCACTATAATTGTGCGAGGCTTTTTTGCACAAATATGTCTTGACTTCTTAGCGCTTTCATACTATGATTTCAGCGACATTCAAAGAAAGGCAAGAAATCAACTGGTAGATTTCTAGTCATTTCTATGCATGCTTCTTATTTTTTTGGAATTAAGGGGGAAACTTATGAAAAAGAATTTAATTCCTTTCGTTCTGTCGACACTAGCTGCAGTAACTGTACTTGCTTCTTGTAATGGTGGCAATGGTTCAGGTTTGAAGAAACTTTATGTTTCTACTTACAACAACGCTGATCCTAATATGTCTAACCTTTGGAAGCCTGGATATGATGCAAATGCTGAAAATTTCGGATTCGAATCACACTGGGATGATGCTGCAAACGATGACAACAAGGGTCTTCAAAACTTCAAGGCTGCTGTAACATCTAACTCTTATGATGCTTATGCTTTGAACCTAGTCTCTCAAACAAATGGTGCAAACTATTTGAATGAAATCAAGAAAGTCAATGTTCCTGTTGTCTTCTGGAATCGTGAGCTTGCAAAATCCAATGGAGACATCGATGTTGATTTGATGAAGTCTTATGCAAATGCTTATTATGTTGGAATTGAGTCTGCTGAAGGTGGACGTTATGAAGGTAGAGCTATTGCGGAGCATATTCTAAAGAATGGTGGAGTAACCAAATTTGATCGTAATAGCGATGGAAAAGTTGGTGTCTATGTTGTAAAGGGTGAAGATGGACATGCAGATGCTGAGGCTCGTTGTGTCTGGGCTCCTATTTACTTGGATGCATTTTTGGCTGGAATGACAACCGATGCTGAAATCATGGAAGCCTATAAACCTACCGGAAATCTCACTGGTGTAAATGTACCTGGTGTCACTTTCAAGAAGATTGAAATCATCGGATGCCAAACTGCAAAGAATACTGCAGGTGCAACTTGGGATCCTAATACAGCTGCTACTCAAGTCAATAACGTTTTGACTGGTGACAATGGAACTAAGGTTGATGTTGTTCTTTCCAACAACGATGGTATGGCTGTTCAAATTGCTAAATCAAAGACATTTATCGATTCCAAAGCTTTGATTGCTGGTATTGATGCTTTGCCTGATGCTATTTCACAGCTCAAGACAAATGGTAGCCAATATGTTGCATCTATCAGAAATGATGGTAAGCTCCAATCCAAGGTTGTTCTTCAAGCTTTGAAGAATATGATCGATGGAAAAGACATCACTGCTGATATGGACAAGATTGACGAATTTGATAAGGTTGTTACTACAAAGGCTGAATGGTTGGCTGATGCCAATTCTCTCTGGTATGATTCAGAGCATAAGGCTTTCCGTGTACACCACGTTATCTTGACTCCTTCTAATGTCAACGAATTAGCCTAAGCAAGATAATTTAGAAGATTTTTGTAAAGGGCAAGATAACTTGTATCTTGCCTTTTACACTTTATACATACACAAATAGGAGGGCAGACAAGTGGAAGAGAATAATAATGATTACATTCTTGAACTTCAAAACCTCAGTAAATCTTTTGGTAAGAATCAAGTCTTAAAAGGTGTCAATTTAAAAGTGAGACGTGGTTCTGTAATGGGTTTAATGGGTGAGAATGGTGCAGGAAAATCCACGATGATGAAAGTTATCTTTGGAATTCATCAACGTGATGATGGTCGTATCATTTTCGACGGCAAACCTGTAGAGTTCCATAGTCCGAAAGAGGCTTTGGAAAATGGTATTGCTATGGTCCATCAGGAACTGAATCAATGTCTTGAAATGACAGTTCTTGAAAATATGTATTTAGGTCGTTATCAAACAATGGCTGGTTTGATAGACAATAGACATATGATGGCTGAGGCGACACAGTTCTTTAAAGATATAGGAATTCAGGTCGATCTAAAAGCCAAAATGAAGACTATGTCAGTTGCTCAAAGACAGATGGTTGAGATTGCTAAAGCTGTTTCTTACAATGCAAAAGTCATAGTTTTGGATGAACCTACATCTTCATTAACAGATAATGAGGTTGAAAAGCTGTTTTCAATCATGTCTGATTTGAAGAAAAAAGGAATATCATTCATTTATATTTCGCACAAAATGGATGAGGTATTCCAATGTTGTGATGATGTTTCAGTCTTGCGTGATGGTCAAATGATTTTAACTAAGAAAACCACTGAAACTAATCTAGATGAATTGATTAAGGCAATGGTTGGACGTTCTTTGACTAATCGTTTCCCACCAGTCGACAATCAGCCTGGTAAAGATATTCTCGAAGTGAGAAATTTGAATACAAAATTTGAACCTTTCTTAAGAGATATATCTTTCACTGTTAAAAAAGGTGAGATATTCGGAATCTATGGATTAGTCGGTGCGGGTAGAACTGAACTTCTTGAATCTATCTTTGGAATCAGAACAATTTCAGGTGGTCAAGTAATCTACAAAGGCAAAGTCTTGGATTTCCATTCTGCCAAAGATGCTATTGATGAGAAATTCGCTCTTGTTACAGAGGAAAGAAAGGCTAACGGATTATTTTTGAAGGAAGATATTACTTATAATTCATGTATCAACTCTCTTGATAATTATTTGAAATTTGGCCTTGTTTCATCTAAACAAATGGGTATAGCCGCTAAAAAAGAAGTTATTATAATGCATACAAAATGTATGTCTACCAGTGATGGAATTACTTCTTTGTCTGGCGGTAACCAACAAAAGGTTATTATTGGAAGATGGTTGGAATGTGACCCTGATGTGTTCTTACTAGATGAACCGACTCGTGGTATTGATGTCGGTGCGAAATACGAAATATATCAATTGATTATCAATATGGCAAAACGTGGGAAGACTGTTATCATGGTTTCTTCCGAAATGCCTGAGATTCTCGGTGTCACTAATCGTATAGCTGTCATGTCAAATCATAGACTTGCTGGTATTGTCAATACTAAAGAGACAAATCAGGAAGAGCTCTTAAGACTTTGTGCCAAATACATGTAAAGGAGAAAAGTATGGAACTAGAGTTAATAGTTGGTGCCTCTACAGAAGAACAAAATCAATTTTGTAGAGACATGGCAACTCGTCAAGCTAAACTTGAAGAGCTTCGTTCTACCGGTGTTAATAAAATTGAATCTCTTAAGAACGAAAACTTCAAGGTTAGAAAGAATAAAGAGTTGTCTAAAGAAGAAAAAGATGGAATTATTGAAGCTAATAAGACTTTGATAGAAGAGGCAAGGCAAGATTCATTAAGTCACAAAGAAGAAATTTCTACTTTGGAAAAAGAATCTATTGCTATTACAAAAACATTCTATAAGAAAGTCACTCCTGTTGCAAAAGCTGAATGGAAGAGCAAGAAAGACGATTTTAAGAAAAAGCATAAGGAAGCTGTTGAAAAGATTAACAGTGAGCATGAAGCTAGATTGAAAGAAATCGAGGCATCTAAGCCTACCGATAAAAATGATAAGGATGCAGAACTTGCTTATAACAATAAGATGAAGATTGAGACTTCAAACTATAAGCAGCTTGCATTCGAGGAAAAGACAGCTTATAAGAATGCAATTCAAAAGATCAAGAATGAATCACACACTCACTTCTTACAAGAGTATAACTTGTTGGGATCGTTGAGAAATGGTAAGCATTCAATTGAGGAAATCTTACAAGCCAAACTTGAAGACTATGTATATAGATTTGAATTGAAGGACTTCTTCATCAAGAATGGTCTTTATCTAACGTTGCTTCTCTTCATGATTGTTTGTGTATGTATTACTCCTTCAGTCTTGAGTATCAACTCAATAATGATGATCACCCAGAACTTCTCCTATAAGATTTTCTATGCATTGGGTGTTGCAGGATTGATCTTGCTCGGTGGTACTGATTTGTCAGTTGGTCGTATGGTTACTTTAGGAACATTGATCACCTGTATGTCCCTAAACCCTGACACTACAGTTTCATTCTTCGGAATACGTCTAGCTGATATGTATTCTACTCTTGGTGTTGCGGGAACTGCTATTATTGCATTGATACTCTCAATCTTGATGTGTACATTGTTCTCAGCAGTTGCTGGATTCTTCTCCGCAAAGTTCAAGATTCATCCGTTCATCTCTACACTTGCTACATCATTGACTATTTGGGGATTATGTGCAGTCGGAACTAACACTATTAAGACTGGTGGTATTTCCACTGATGCTTCAAAGATTGGTGGATTCGTCGGATCTTCCGGAACTGGAACTAGCTACTTTGTCGGATTCCCAATTACAATCATTTATGCAGTAGTCATCATTGCAATTGTATCCTTGATTTGGAACAAGACTAAGTTTGGTAAATATTTGTATGCTGTTGGTGGAAACCCTGAAGCTGCATCAGTCTCTGGTATTTCTGTATTCTGGGTAACAATGGGTGCCTTCATCATGGCTGGTGTTCTCTATGGTATGGGTGGATTCGTCACTGGTTTGATTGGTGGTTCATCTGATTCAGCTTATGGACAAGGTTGGGAAATGGAAGCTATCGCTGCTTGTGTCGTCGGTGGTATTTCATTCCTCGGAGGTATTGGTAAAGTCTCCGGTGCTGTCATTGGATGTTTGATATTTGAAATGTTGAAGTTCTTCTTGAATCGTATCTTAACAACATATCAGGTTCCTAATGCTACTGATATTTCAAATATTTTCATCGGTATCATCATTCTCGTCGCAGTCGTCTTCGACTCATTGAAGTATTTGAAGAAGAAGTAATCTAATAAAATAGATTGCAAAGTAAAAGCCACATCGATTCAAACGGTGTGGCTTTTTTAATACAATTTATTTTTTAAGAAGCAAATAGATTATTTTTGCTCGATAATCTTTTTACAGAAGTTGATACAAGCTGCTAAGCCGTTAGGGGTTGTGTTCTTGTCAACGAGAACTAATGGCTTTTTATATCCTATTAGAGCTATTCCACCAGAGACAATTTTTCTATCGATTGAATAATTGAACGAATTAATTACTCCTCTAATCATTGCTCCGCCGATTCTATATCCAATATTGGAATCAATTCCTTTTTTGATGTAATTGTTATAGATAGTAATTCCTTGATTAATTCCAGAGATTGTGGCTTGAATTAAATCAGGTCTTCCTAATAAAATATCAGCATCAGCTTCAAGGAATTTGTTTGTTGTTAATTCGCCATCGTATGAGTCATCTTCTTTGAAAAAATTAATTATTTCTTCATCCTCTTTTTTGATACTTAATTTATCTGCGATTAAATATTTAAAAGTAGGGTCTTCAACTCCAAATTTTGAAGTGACAATAGGTTTTAATTGACTCAAATATGATTTCCAATCATCCAAACTTGGATTTGGATTAAATCCTAAGTCAGCAATAAATGTTTTCTTACCGGAATATGCATTTGCATAATTGGCAGTAAAGAATCCATTTTTTATTTCATTAGAAGGAATGCTTTGTTTAACTTCCTCATAATTTCTAAAGGCGACAATTCCATCTATTTTTTTGCTTTCATCTTTTAAAAGCTCTAGTGTTATATCTAAGGATGTTGACTTGCTTTTAATTATTTCTATCTTTTTATAATTTGTTAAAGTGAGTAGATCTTTAGGTTCACCAAATGCGAGTAAACTATCATCTTTATTCTTCGACAAAAATATTTTTGTACCTTGTGCTAAGTTATCTATTTCTTCTTTTGAAATGTTAGAAAAATCTATAAGAATATTTGCCATAATTTCTCCATGTTTTTAATTGTTTGTTTGTATTAAAAACTACTCTATTATTTTAAACTTTCAAGCATAATTTATATATGGTTTTGATATATAATATTCATTGCAAAGAAATGAATAATAATATGAAAAATAGTTATAAATTTTTATTCGGGTTTACATTAGCTTCTACTTTATTTTTATCTTCGTGTCAGCAAAATAGCAAGCCTGATTATAACGTTGTAGTCGATTCTAATCAGACTCATTTAAAAGTAACTTTGGATGACAGCTTTAAAAAAGAATATCAAAGTGGGGAGACTCTTAATCTCGACGGATTACATGCTTATTTTAATGATCAAGAATTGAGCATCAATGAAACTTTTTATATAACTAACAGTCAATCTTTTCCTAAAGAATCAAAGATAGATTTAACTAAAGCGAAACTGACTACTGACAATGCTGAAGCTACTAAATCATTCTTTGTTTATCACGAAGAAGACGATATTGTTTATGTCAGCGATTCAATCGTATTGCAAGTCAAGAATCCTAATGGTGGACATACTTGGGTCTATTATACTGTCTTTGGTGTCGTGTTAGTTGCTTTAGCTCTTTGGCAAGGATTGAAAATTAAATCTAAGAACGATAAAGAAAAAGCTGATAAGGAAAATAAGAAAAAACATAAAAAGAATGAAGGAAATATAGAAGAAGTAAAAACTGACAAGACTCCTTCGGATTCAAGCGAGAAAAAATAATTACTGTTAGGATTTTGCTTTGTTATTTTATAATTTATTAACTCAACTATTGGCTGATAGTTGAATATTTATCATCTTTATTGATAGATTATTTAAACATAATTAAAATATATAAGCTTTGGAGGATTTTTTGCATGGCATTTATTGAAATAAGAGGCCTTAAAGCTGAAGTTGATGGATTGGAGATTCTCCGCGGAATAGACTTAGATATTGAAAAAGGTGATGTCTTTGGTCTATTAGGACCTAATGGACATGGTAAATCCACACTTTTGACTTGTTTGATGGGTAATCCACATTATCAAATAACAGAGGGATCTATTAAGATTGATGGAGAAGAAATCGTAGGAAAGACACCTGATGAGATTTCAAAGATGGGTGTTTTCTATTGCTTCCAAAATCCACCTGAGATTCAAGGCGTTGTATCGATGGATTTTTATAAAGCAGCTATCAATGCTCATAGAGAAAAGCCTATAGGTTTATTTGAATATTACAAATCATTGGAACAGGCTTATAAGGATGTCGGTCTTCCTTCAGATATGAAAGAAAGACATCTTAATGATGGGTTCTCTGGTGGAGAAAAGAAACGTAATGAAATACTTCAAATGCTTCTTTTGAAACCCAAGATTTGTATGCTTGATGAAATTGACTCCGGTCTTGATGTCGATGCTATTAAGACTGTAGGTGAGAACATAAATAAACTCGAAAAAGAAGGAACTACTTTTATTATTGTTTCTCATTACGCTAGATTGTTCGATGAGATAAATCCAACTAAATCAGCAGTTATTATAAATGGAAAAGTTGGATTGACCGGTGGACCTGATTTAATAAAGAGAGTAGATACAGAAGGTTATACATTCTTGAAGAGTGAGTATGGAATCGATATAACTAAGACAGAAGAAAAAGCTCCAAATATGTTGGGCGAGTGTTTTGTCGCTAATGAGGCTAAGAATAAGTAATGACTGGATTAAGAGATTATTATGAGCCTGACTGTGATGTCATAGATTTGTCTTCTACTTTGAAAGAAGGAGAAGAAAAAATCATAGATATCGTCAATTTAAAAAGGACTAAGCCTTTAAAAATAATAGGAAAGATTATTTTGGAAGATAGAGCTAAATTGACTATTGTCGAAGTCGATTTCGCTAAGTTTGATGTCGATTTTCTTTTAGATGTAGAATGCATTGGATATAAGTCTGAATTCTGGTATCATCTCTCTTCTTTGAATAGAGATGATGAAAAGAAGATATACAAAGCTAATGTCGTTCATAAAGGTAAGGAATCATTTTCTAGAGCTTCGATGTTTGGAGTTTGTGAAGGCTCTTCGCAGATGCAGTTCTTAGGATCTTCAGATATTAGAAAGGGAGCAGCTAAGACTAACACTCGTCAAGAAGCAAAGATTGTTAATTTATCCGGTAAAGCAAGATGTGTTGCTTCACCTGCACTTTTGATTTCGGAAGAGGATGTCTTTGCATCTCATGGAGCATCGATGGGATCAGTTCCAGATAACGATATCTTTTATTTAATGTCTAGAGGAATAGATAGACCTACAGCTAATAAGTTGATCATGGTTGGATATTTGAAGCCTATCGCTTTGAAGATTAAAGATGAGAAGATTAAAGAAGAAGCATTGGATTTGCTAGGGAAAGAAATATGACGAAGTCTATATCGCAAGAAGAGATAGAGAAAATCAGAAATGATTTTCCTATGTTAAGAAATGTTAAAGAGATGCAAAATCATAGATTTTGTTATCTCGATAATGGTGCTACAACATTTAAGCCTGATTGTGTTATCAAAGCTAGCAACTCATATTATGAAACTTGGAATGCTAATACACATCGTGGAGATTATGACATTGCTCATCTAGCTGACAAACGATATTGGCAAGCTAGAGAAAGAGTAGCTAAATTCATAAATTCAAATCCTGAGGAAATTGTCTTTACTGCTGGAAATACAGAAGGAATAAATATTGTTGCATATGGAATTTGCTCTATATTAAGACCTGGTGATGAAATAGTTATTTCAACTGCTGAGCATGCATCGAATGTTTTGCCTTGGTTTAATTGGGCAAAGAATTTTAATTTGGTAGTCAAGTTTGCTCCTCTAGATGAAGAGGGAAAAGTGACTGTCGATACATTAAAAACGGTTATGTCAGATAAGACCAAAGTGGTTTCGTTGGCTCATGTATCGAACGTTCTAGGAAATGTTATCGACGCTAAAGCTATAGCTAAATTAGTCCATGATAATGGAGCTTATTTTGTTTTGGATGGTGCTCAATCCATACCTCACAAAAAAATAGATGTCAAAGATTTAGATTGTGATGCACTAATCTTTTCTGGCCATAAAATGTTAGGACCTAACGGAATCGGTGTTTTATATGGAAAGAAGAAGTTGTTGAATTCTATTCCTCCTTTGCTTAGCGGTGGAGGGATGAACGCAACTTTTGATACTAAGTGCATGGTCACTTATGAGGAAATTCCTTTTAAGTTTGAAGCAGGAACTCAAAATGTTCCTGGGGCTTGTGGTTTAGCTAAAGCTATGGATTATCTTGATTCTATTGGAATGGATAGAATAGATTCTTATGAATATGAATTGAAACAGATAGCATTGGACAAGCTTAAAGAAGCTAAGGATATAGAGATATATAATCCAAATTCCAAATCCGGAATTATAGACTTCAATAGAAGAGGAGTTTTCTCCCAAGATGAAGGAACTCTTTTGAATAGCCTTGGTATCTGTGTTAGAAGTGGATTCCACTGTGCAAAGATATTGACCGATTATCTTCCTAAAACTGGTACTGTCAGAGCTTCATTTTATATCTATAATAACGAAGCTGATGTCGATCAGTTTGTCGATAGTCTATTGAAAGGAGGAGATATATTAGATGCCTATTTCAATTGATTCAATGATGATGCGAGAAATGATGATGGATCATTACGATAACCCTAGAAATAAGGAAGAAGTAAAAGATCCTAGATATAAATCTATCAGGATGAATTCATCTTCTTGTATTGATGATATAACAGTTCAAGTCTTGTTGAATAAAGATGTCATCGAGGATGTTAAATGGTTTGGAACTGCTTGTGTCATATCTACAGCAGCTACTTCCGTAATGTCTGAATTAGTTAAAGGGAAGACGCTAAAAGAAGCTGCCGATCTTATGGATAACTATATGAAAATGCTTGAAAGTCAGCCTTATGATCAAGATAAGCTACAAGAAGCTATAATCTTCCAAAATGTTGGAAGACAAGCTTCTAGAATAGGATGTGCGACCATCGGTTGGAGAGGTTTGTTTCAAGCGGTGGTGAAAGAAGATGGAAAGGAGGGTGATAAATAGACTATGCCAGATAAAAATAGTCATGCAAAGTTTGATCCCACAGAAGGAAATGAAGAAAGACGTAAGGAATATGAATTCCATGACGATGTCACTCCTATAGTTGAAACACCTAAAGGAATTGATGAGGATATCGTAAGACAAATATCTCAATTGAAAGGAGAACCTGAATGGATGCTCCAATTGAGGTTGAAAGGCTATAAGAACTTTGCTGAAAGACCTCAGCCTTCCTTCGGACCTAATCTCGATTTCATCAAGTTCCAAGACTATAGATACTTTACTCGTTACACTAAGGGTGTATCTAAGAGTTGGGATGATGTTCCTGAAACAATCAAGAATACTTTTAAAAAGTTGGGAATTCCAGAACAAGAGCAAAAATACTTAGCAGGAGTTAATACTCAATATGAATCTGAATCTGTCTATTCTTCCATGCTTAAAGAGGTCGATGAGAAAGGTGTAATCTTCTGTGACACCGATACTGCTTTAAAAAAATATCCTGAATTAGTAAAAAAATATTTTGGAACAGTCATTCCTTTTAACGACAACAAGTATGCCGCTTTGAATACGGCTGTTTGGTCGGGTGGAATATTTATTTATGTACCTAAAGGCGTTCATGTAGACAAACCTCTTCAATCTTATTTTAGAATCAATAATGCTTTGTCTGGCCAGTTTGAAAGATCTTTGATCGTTGTCGATGACGATGCTTCTCTCCATTTTGTCGAAGGATGTACAGCACCTGTTTATTCCCAGGATTCATTACATGCTGCTGTGGTTGAAATCGTCGTTGGAAAACGTGCAAAATGCCGTTATACTACTATTCAAAATTGGTCTACCAATGTTGTAAATCTAGTCACCCAAAGAGCTGTTGTTGAAGAAGATGGCCTCATGGAATGGATTGATGGAAACATAGGATCAGGAAGAAACATGAAGTATCCTTGTTGTATTTTAAAAGGTGATAGAGCTAAAGGTTCTTGTATATCTATCGCCGTAGGTGCTAAAAATCAATATCAGGACAACGGAGCTAAGATGATCCATATCGGAAAATACACATCTTCTACTACAATTTCAAAGTCTGTTGTCAAAGAAGGTGGAAAAGCTAATTTCCGTGGCTTGATAAAGATCATGCCTCAAGCATATGGTGCTAGATCACACGAGGAATGTGACACTTTGATTTTGGATGACTCCTCAGCTTCGGATACTATTCCAGACAATATATGTATGAATGATTCTGCTTATATTGAACACGAAGCGACAGTGAGTAAGATCAATGAGACTGAGTTGTTCTATCTCATGTCTAGAGGATTGTCTCAATCAGAAGCTACTAAGACTATTGTTATGGGATTTATAGAGCCTTTTGCTAAAGAATTGCCTTTGGAATATTCAGTTGAGCTAAGCCATTTGATTTCATTGGATATGGCTAAAGCAGGGAGCGTTGGATAAACTATGATTATAAATTTTGATTATGATGCCATTGTAGTTGGAGCTGGACATGCTGGAACAGAAGCTGCCCATGCTTTGGCAACTTTAGGCAAAAATACACTGATGCTTTGTCTAAATAAAAAAGTAATGGCAAATCTTCCATGCAATCCATCAATAGGTGGATCAGCTAAAGGAATTGTTGTTAGAGAGATAGATGCTTTAGGTGGAATAGAAGGAAAGTTAGCTGATAAAACTGCCCTTCAAATGAAGGTTTTGAACATGTCTAAGGGTCCTGGAGTTAGATCCTTAAGAGCTCAAGAAGATAAAGTCGATTATCCTAAAGCTGTTTTGGCCTATATGGAGCAGGTGAAGAACTTAACTATCAAAGAGGGAATGGCTGTCGATTTGATAGTCGATGATGACAAATCCATAAGAGGGGTAGTCATGGAAGACGGAAGTAGAATAACTTCTAAGGTTGTCGTTTTGACTACAGGAACTCATATGGAGTCTTTGATATTGAGAGGACATGTAGTCAAAGAAGGTGGACCTGATGGTGAGAAAGCTTCTCATGGATTATCTCAAGCTTTGAAGAATTTGGGAATCCAATTGCTGAGATTGAAGACTGGAACTCCTCCTAGAATAAAAAGAGACTCAATTGATTTCTCTAAACTAGAGCCTCAGCCTGGAACACCTGGACAATGGGCATTCTCGTATGACACCAATGAGTTCTTACCCGTCGAGAAGATGATTATGTGTTATTTGACATATACGACTCCTGAAACTCATAAGATTATCTTAGATCACCTCAAAGACTCTGCCATGTATGGAGGAGTAGTAAAAGGTGTCGGACCTAGATACTGCCCATCTATAGAAGACAAAGTTGTTAGGTTCAAAGATCATCCAAGACATATGCTTTTTGTCGAACCTGAATCTATTCATACTGATTCGATTTATCTACAGGGATTTTCAACTTCAATGCCTATTGAATTACAAGGCCCTATGGTGCATTCACTTCCTGGATTTGAACATGCGGAGTTTTTGAAGTATGCTTATGCTATCGAATATGATGCGATTCAGCCACTTCAAGTTCAAAGAAATTTGATGATTAGAAATCATCCAGGTTTATTTATCGCAGGTCAAATATTGGGAACATCTGGATATGAGGAAGCAGCTGGAGCTGGACTTTTAGCTGGAATTAATGCTTCTTTATATATAGATAACAAGCCTTGGTTCACCCTCAGAAGAGATCAAGCTTATCTCGGTGTTATGATTGATGATTTGGTTACAAAAGGAACTAAAGAACCTTATAGACTTCTTTCATCAAGAAGCGAATATAGATTGATTACAAGATCTGATAATGCTGATGAAAGATTGATTAAAATGGGATACGATTTAGGACTTAATTCCAAAGACAGATACGATAAGTATCTTAAAAGAATGGATGAATTAAAAGTCGCTGAGCATGCACTTGATACAATTTATGTTGGTTTGAATGAAAAGACGCCTAAGTATTTAGAATCAGTTGGTGAGACTAAGCCTATCGGATCTACATCTTATAAGGATTTGTTGAAAAGACCTAAGGTCACATATGAGGGACTTCAGCAATGTGAACCTAAGCTTCCAGTCTTATCTAGTGATTTAGGTGTTAAGATAGAGACTAATGTCAAGTATAAAGGCTATATCGATTTGGAAGAGAAAGATGTTGAGAAGATGCAAGCTATGGAAAGCTTGATTCTTCCCCAAGATTTGGATTATTCTAAAGTTGAAGGTATTTCTTTGGAAGCTAGAGAAAAGTTGAATAAGATTAAGCCTAAGACTATAGGCGAGGCTTCTAGAATAACTAATGTTCATCCAGCTGATATCGATAGACTGCTTTTCTTGATTAGAAAGAAATAGGAGGAATCCGATATGACTCTATTTACTATAAAGAAAGCTTTTCATGAAATGAAAAACATGGGCCTTAAGAAGTTTCTTAAAACTTTTAAGTTCCAAGTCTCATATCACAATAAAAAGAAGAATAACAAATATTTGAAGAAGATTTATAAAGAGTATTATCCATATGTATCAAAGACTTATGGTGGAAAGAATAGAGAATATCCATCTCTTACAAAAGAAGAAAAGAATGTGTTCTTCTTTTGGTGGGATGGAATCGATAGTCTTCCAAATAAAGCTAAGAGAAACTTAGAAAGGATGAAAGAACTCTATGGAGATACTTTCAATATCGTTTTCATAGATAAGCATAATTTTAAAGAAATCTCTGGAATGAAGCAGATATTCATAGATGCATTTATGAAAAATCATATCTCCATACAAACATTTTCTGATATTCTTAGATTCAGTCTTATATATCAAAAAGGCGGAATATGGGTAGATTCGACGATATTTTTTACATCGAAGATAGATCTTGAATCGCAACTGGAGAAACAATCTATCTTATCTTTGGGAAATCAGGGGATGAAAGGCTGGTTCGAATTGAATGGTGAGTATTGCACTTGGAGCGATTTCTTTATCGGTGGAAGACGTAATTCTTTGATTTGTGAAGCCATGCTTGATTTATACGAGAAATATTTATCTAAACATAAAGATATTCTCATATACTTCTTAATCGATGATTTCTTGATGCTTTTGAAATTGGCTGATGTAGAGGATGGAGCTCTTAAAAGATTATCTATTTATGGATCTAGTCCATTCTATATAGCTGATCATTTTAAAGATGAGTTATCTAAAAATAATCTGGATATGATTTATAGCGTTCCTCAAAAGATTGACAGACGTGAAAACTATGATAATGATAATCCTAATTCAATCTATAACTTAGTAGTTCTAAACGGATTGAGTTATGAGGATGCCAAAAAGCATTGTTCTATGTAGTTTTACCAAGAATCAATGCTGTTTTCTCTATTCTAACACTTGAAATTTATATACTTAGTTTATAAAATATCTTTTGCCTTTGGGAATTAGCCAAGTGGTAAGGCTCTGGTCTCTGAAACCAGCATGCAGTGGTTCGAACCCACTATTCCCAGCCAATAGATATCAATTCCGGCTATTTGCCGGATTTTTATTTGTAAAATATGTTGAAAAGAGAAAGAGAAAGTTAAATAATTTTAGTTTGGTTAGGTGGTACATATGAATAGAAGCAAAATAATTGAATTATTGAATATTCGTGATATGGATGAAGATGAGTTGAGAGCTAAGTCGAATTGCTCTTTAGATGAGATTAAGAAATTTTTAAATATACTTGTTTTTGAAGGCCGGATAATCAGACTTGGAGATGGTAAATATTCATTGACTGGATCTAGAATTGTTCTTTCATATGTTAAAAATAGATTTAAAGATTATGCTTACGTCACACCCTTGAAGAAAGATATGCGTGATATAAGACTAGTAGGACAAGACGCAACTAAATTATTAAAAGGAGATTGTGTCTTTGTAAGAATTGATGATGATCTTTATGAGAATAATGGTGAAGGTTCATTGATTCAAATAGTAAGACCGGTATCTTTTATTGAGGGCATTATATCTAAGGATGATGAAGGATTCTTTATCAGTTCCTTTAAGAACATCGATAGTGAAGTTAGATTCGATGTCAAAAAGACATCTATAGAATTGATAGAAGGTCAATTAGTTAGGGCGGAAATAATTGATAGAAGAGATTATATATGTTATGTAGAAGTTACTAAAGTGATATCTAAGCCAGGCGATAGAATGTTCGATTTGATGAATGCTATAGTTGAAAAAGGTGGGACATTGACATACCCTAAAGATGTGGATGAACAAGCTATAAATTTAGCTACCAACTTTACTGATACAGCTAAAGATAGACATGATTTAACCAATGAATTTATGGTGACCATAGATGGTGCATCCACTAAAGATTTCGATGACGGACTATCTATAAGAAAGACTGATTATGGTTATGATGTGGGAGTTCATATTGCAGATGTTGCAAGTTACGTTAAAGAAGGAACTCCGTTGGATTATGAGGCAAGACTAAGAGCTACATCTATGTATTTCCCAGAGACTGAAATATCGATGTTACCAACGATTCTATCCGATGATGTCTGCTCATTGAATCCAAATGCCGAGAAATTGACTATAACATGTCTTCTACATTTAGACCATGATGGAATTTATAAATCTAGTGAAGTCTTTTTGTCTAAAGTCAAATCCAAAGCAAGACTCACTTATGATCAAGTCGACGAATATATAAAAGGAAAGAAAGATGAGGTTGATGGTGACCTTAAATATAATGTCGACTTGTTGTTGGAATGCTCTAGAAAAATATTGAAGAGAAAAAAGGAAAAAGGCCAACTTGTCTTTGGAAGAAACTATCCTGAATTCACATTAGATAAGGATGGAAATCCAGATACAGTTAAACCCAGACATGAATCTGAAGCTGAGGACTTAGTAGAAGTTTTTATGATTTTAGCTAATGATGAAGTCGGAAAGCTTTTAAATGACAAAGCAGTTCCTGCTTTGTTTAGGACTGAGGATGCACCTAGGTTTGATGATATGTGTCTAATTAGAGATTTCTTAGATAGATTTGGAATAGATCCTGATTTATTTCCTAAGATTATTACATCTGAAAACTTAGCTAAATACTTTGAATCGATTCCTAAATGGGCTGAAGTAATAGGAAAGTTATGTACATTAAAGATGATGAATCCTGTAGTCTATAGTAGATCGCCTGGACTTCATTTTGGATTGAATTGTAATCATTATGTTTATTTCACTTCTCCTATAAGAAGATATCCAGACCTTTTAACTCACAGATTGCTTCATGATTTCTTATTAGACAATAATGATGAAGCTGATAGAAAAGCAGTAGGAGATTATTTAGATAATCTCCCTGACTTATTATCGCAAGAAGAAAAACTTGCTAAGCAAATCATGAATAATGCTCATGATATGGAATGTGAAAGATTCATGTCTTCAAGAATGTATGACGTTATGGAAGGCGAAGTTAGAAACTTCATAGGATCGGGAATTAAAGTTTCTTTAACTAATGGAATAACTGGTCTGTTGCCATATGATCATATCGATAATGATTATTATAAGAATCAAAGAATGTGTTTTTCAGTTTATGGTAGAAACACTGAAAGAGAAATAGTGTTGGGTGATGTGTTGAAAGTAGCTGTTGTAGATATAATTCCAGACACTCATACTTTGATATTAGGTACAGAAGAATATTTAGATGAATCTGGTGATGATATCGACGAAAACACACTCCAAAACATGAAGAAAAACGGAGTGTATATCGGATAATCATTTCTTTATATTTCTTTGTATTCAGGTAACTCTTTAATCAACTTTTGTGTTTCTAATGAAACTATTATTAAGGATAGAATCAAATCAAATACATATTTTCCACCTTCTGGTTTAAATTTGTTTGGATCATTTATAATCCTTGAATCTTTGTCTGTAGAGTATTGATATTGATTCATTATCCATTCTATCTGATAAGTACCTATTGTTTTATGAGCTTCATCACAAACTGCAATATCGAAATCAATGCTACAATTTTTGGATACTTTGCTTATAACATCCCCATTGCTCAGGACCTAGAACGATCCATGCTGGCTATCGTCTGCGAATAAGGTAGTAGTAGTACAAATAGATGAAAGCTGCAGCTATTGTGAAGATAAACCACATATCGGTCACCTCCTTTCTTGGAACAAATCGTTGGGGGAGGCCTTTCGACCTCCCACAAAGAGGACGCCACTAATTGTCTGGGTGATTGGCAGCCCAAAGGGCCCAGAGCATCAGGACAATAATCGCAACTGGAAGAAGAGCTAATCCCATATTATTTACCTCCTTTCTTTTTGTTTTGGGGAACGGCGCCGCCACTTAAACACTATCTCGAGGTGAGATAGACGATAAACGGTGATGCGAGTGCCACGAAATCTCCGACGAGTGACCCCGTATCCGCCCCTATAACCAGTTCGAAAATGGTGAGTGCCAGAAGAATCAGCCAGATAACTAACAGAAAGATGGAACCACGCTTCATAGAATCACCTCCTTTTCTATATGTGAAAACCAAGAAAACAAAAGGCTCACAAGGCGCCTTCCTCTTCCGGATCTCATTTGTTCTACTATCGATTGATAGGTCGAAAAGAAGACATTGATGTCACATTTTTGGAATTTATATTCTTTTGTTACTTTTAAAACATCATTGGCAATATCATCGGAAAACAATGGGGCTTTTTCTAGAATCATTTTACAAAAATCTTCAAAAATGGTTCCTTGCTCAGATTTATTATTTCCTCTGTTCTTTAATTCCTCTAATATAGCATCAAAAGCCATTGCATACTGTGCTTCCATAAATAATCCTTGTTTTTTCTTTATTCTGTAAAGAAATTTACTAGATTTATTCTAAAAAAAAAAAAGTCAAGGTAGCTGAATATTTTTGTTTGATAGTATATTGCTAATGGCAATCGTCTTTTCTCAATCATCAAAACTGGTAATTATTATTTAGTCTATAAAACGAATGTTTTTCTTTGTTAAAATACATCTGGTGATATAAATGAGAAAAGATAGAATTGATCTTTGCTTAGCTGATATGCAAGGAAGATTATTTGAAAATTCAAGAAAATATAATTTTGATAGTGAGATTTTTATTGAAGTTTTTATGAATTCTGATATAGCTAAAGATTTGGGCTCTAAAATAAGTATTAAAAAACTAGCAGATGATAAGATAATCATGAAGAAGTTCTTAGAAAGTAGTAAAAAGAAGCTAAACACTATAGGGCATAGTTTTGATGAAGAAATCTTATATTGGATCGGTTATGTATATAGATATTGGAATATTTTAACTGGTGAATCTAGCAAAGATATTTATAAGAAAGCTCCAGTAAGACTTAAGGAAGAAAAATATGATGAATATCATCTTGTGGATATAGAAGACGTAATTGACATTTTAAGAAAGTAATATTTTTGTGATGATTAGAGCAACTATAAAATCCACTGTTTTTATCAAATTCAAGAATTAATTGTTTATTGTATCTAAGACTTGTTTATGTCTGATATGTTGTGTGTCCATGATCTGCTTAAGTTTATGGATACGTAACAAAAAGGAGATAAAATTCAATATTTTGAGTATTATGCGTTCTGATAGTTTCTAAATATTCGATTTTGTGGTATAAAAAGTAGCAATTTTTCATAATAAAGGTGGTAATAGCATGTGTACAGAGGATATTATTCAATCTGAAATAGATAAATTCTTGGAAAAGAAAGAAATCAGTGTTCCCAAAAAGAAGAATGATTTCATTGATTATAGAAGTGAAGATTCAACGCAAGGCGTCCCACCCCATTTATGTGTCAGATTTTCAACTCCTGAAATCGATGCAATAAATAAGAATTATCCTGCTCAAGATAAAAAGGTTATTGGAAAGTTTAGATTTAGATATTTCTGTCTTTTCGAACTTTACACATTTGATACACATGACGAGCAGTCCCATGAAGGATACACGATAGATTTAACCTTCCCTATTCCTGATGAGGATGATGAATTAACATCTATTAGAACTGAAGCATTTAATAGGATTAAAAAAGTATTCGTTGATAGACCCTGGACAAGACCATATAGTGGAGCAAATTGGCATCACCTTAGAGTATTCGAAGTTTCAGAGAAATCGATGAAAGAAGATCCTAGAGGTTTCGAAGTGGCCTTAAGAGAATTCTTGGATAAAGGAATCCAAACAGCAATCGATTTGTCAAAGAAGTTAAATTGATTAGACAAGACCTTCTGGGGAAGGTCTTTTTCTTTACTCGTTTCATGAGAAAGTTGATTAATTATAACAACCTAAATAGAAAAACACTTTTATCATATACAATTGAATTTTGTTAAGAGGTTGAACATATGAATAACGATGCCGATATAAAGATGAGTTGGTTGGATAGGAAAAAAGAAGAATATAAGGAAGACTTTAAGCAAACATTTTTAAGTTTACCTCCTAAGAAAGTTGCGATGAACTTGACTCTGATATTTTTAGGAAGTGTATTGCTAGCTTTTGCAACATCATTCTTTTTAATTCCCGGAAATATTGTTATGGGTGGAAATTCAGGAATAGCTTTGACTATTATGGAAATAATAAAGAGATCGACAAACAATAACTATCCGTCTTGGATAGATACTGATTTTATTATTCTATTGTTGACCATTTTCTTTTTTATTTTAGCCTTTATCCTATTAGGATTTTCATCTTTGATCAAGAATAGTATTTCAGCTATTACTTACCCATCTTTTGTCTTTATATTTACAGCCATTAGAAATGTCGAATCATTTCATTATTTGAGAATAGAAGAATACATGTTTTCATATCCTAATCCCGTTATAGGAAGTGGATATGATCCTTTAGCTGTAAGCATTGTTGCAGCAGTATTTGGCGGTGTTTTTATGGGGTTGGCAACTTCTTTAGCCTTTAAAGGAGGTGGAAGTGCTGGTGGAACTACGTGTCTCGTGGTTTATTTCAGCAAACACACAAAGATGAAGGCTAATACCGTTTCGATTATCATCGATATAATCATAATTGCAGCTGGTATGTTTGCTTACATGGATATCATCACTACTTTGATAGGCATAATGTCTGCTGTTATATGCTCTCAAATCATAGCTAAGGTGTTTGTCGGTGGATCACAAGTATTGCATGCAGAAATCATATCTTCTCATTGGGAAAACATATCCCATGCTATTCATACTAAGATGAGAAGAGGAACTACTATTTATACAGCGCAAGGTGGATATACAGGTGTTGAAAGGAAAGTTGTATATGCATCTTTCACAAAAGAAGAGTATCAAGATTTCTTAAAGATTGTAAACGACGAAGATCCATCAGCTTTTATCACTATCACTAATGTTTATGATGTTTCTGGTGGTTATGGATTTGCTAAGAAACGAAATAAAAATATCAAAGAAGAGCCAAAGCTTCTTGATACTAAAGAGAAAATAGAAGAAAATAAAGATGACAAGAAAGAGTGAGGATTTAAAATGGAAAAATTATTTTTGGATGCATTCGATGGCGAGAAGATTCCAGTAACTTTCTTCCCTTGCGATAATCCTAAAGGATTATTTCAAATTATTCATGGGTCTTTGGAGCATAAGCAAAGATATTATGATTTCTGTGAATTCTTAAACAAAAATGGATATGCGGTAATTATTTCTGATTTAAGAGGGCATGGTGAATATGTCAACGAGAAATATCCTCGTGGTCATTTTATCAATCTTGATGAATTGATCGATGATGCCGTAGTGGTGACACATTTCATCAAGAGCAAATATCCAGGCAAGGATTTGACTTTGTTTGGACATTCTTTAGGAAGCCAATTAGCTAGAGTATATCTAGAAAAGCATGATGATGAGATTAAGAATCTCATATTGACTGGGACTGTTGAATACGAGCATTTCGCTTGGCTCGGTGATTTTATGTGTGGTGTAGTAGCTTTCTTTAAAGGCGGATACACTAAAAAATCCAAACTATTGAAAAATGCTAGTGGTCTGGCAAAAGATGAGAAACTTTGGCTTTCTTATAGTCAAGAAAACATTAGAAAGAAGAATGCGGATGAGCTTTTTGCAGATGAGTTTACCATTGGTGGATATAAAGTGCTAATCAAATCTAATAATGAAATTAGAAAGATCAAACATTATCAATGCAAGAATCCTGAATTAAGAATCAGATCTTTCAATGGAGATGGCGATTTCTTGACTGGATATGATAAGGGTTTAACTAAATCGATGAATTACCTCAAAAAGATAGGATATAAAGACGTCGAATATAAGAGATATGACCATATGCTTCATGAGATATTAAATGAAGACAATCATCAAATTGTATATGATGATATCCTTAAATTCATCGAAAGCAAATAAAAATTCAAATACTAAATAACTGCTGAGAAACTCCAATTCTTGGAGTTATCGGCAGTTTTCTTTTTTGATGTATTGACAAATATAATAGCTAGTTTTAGTCTATGAATAGTTGATTAATCAACTATTTTAAGGAGCAGTCTATGGATGAAAGATATCGTTATATAACTAAGATTAGTAGAAATCTGGATTTGTATAAGAGAAAGAACAAAGAAATGGATGGCTTTTCATCTTCTGAAGAAATGTCTTTGCATTTGATAAGACATAACAAAGGCATATCTCAGGAAAGATTATCAAAGTTGTTAGGATTAGATAAAGCATTGATAACTAGAATAGTAAAGAAATTGATAGATCAGGGCTTGGTCGATAGAAAAAGAAGCCAAAAAGACAAAAGGGCATATGAACTTTATCCAACTGATAAAGCTGAGTCGTTTAAAAAGGATATCGTCGATTTAGAAGACAATTATTATCGATCAGTCTTCTCTGTTTTTAGCGATGAAGAAAAAGAACAATTTTTATCTTTATTGACAAAAGTATATACAAAATCAAAACAGATTAGAAAGCAAGGAAAATGAAACACTATAATAAAATTAGATATTATTTCTATTATCTTTGGGGGATATTAGTTCCTTTAACCATCACTGGAATTCTTTATGATTCATTGATGAGTTTTATCCCTAGGATAGAAGGAGATGCTATCAATAGCATCAAACAACAAAATACTGATTTGATTATCAAATCAGCATTGATATTTTTAGGCTTGACAATTTTTGTTCAAATAAACAGATTTTTGAAAAGATATCTGGTTAGAGTATTTTCAAATAAGATGAATTATTTGATGAGAAATAAATGCTTCAATCATATGTTGAGTTTGGATATGGTCTTTTATGAGCAAAATAAAGTTGGAGATATCCTGAATAAGAATACGACTGATATTTCTGATACTTGTGAAAGTATCAGAAAATTGACTACAGAGATATTTGATACAGTGATATTGATGATCGGATATATAGTTTCTTATTTTTTATTAGATTATAAAATTGCCCTTATGAGTCTTCCTTTTGTTCTCATATCTATAATTATTTCTTTGTTTCTAAAGAAGAAAGTATATATGACTACAAAAGATTACAAAGAGTATTCATCTAAGTTTAAAGATAGTACTTTGAATATGTTGAAGAATGAGATTTATTTTAAAGGAATGGGAGTAAATGAGAAATATATAGATCAATATTCTAAAGAAGTCGACATATTAGCTAAAAAGAATGTGAAGAACTTAGTTTATAAAGCTAGTATGGAATCTATATATTTATCAATTGGATTTATAGGATTGTTCTTTGTCTTATACTTTGGCTTAAATAATGTCATCGATGGAACTTATGATATAGGAACATTCACAACTATTCTTACAACTTTTGTTTTGATAGCCAATAAAGGATCAAAGGTTGGAAAATCTTTCAATGCATATCAAGGGCTTAAAGTTACATGGAAACGTATTAAGCCTTTCCTAGAAGATGATATAGAAAAAGAAGAAGAATATCAGTTTAATTCTGATGGATTATCTTTAATCGATTTCTCATATTCTTATGATGATTTTAAAACTCCAACTATAACTTATAGTTTTAATAAAGATGAAAAGATTGGAATTGTAGGTAGAGTGCATACAGGAAAATCAACTCTCTTAAAGTCTTTAACTGGTCTATATGAATATGATGGGGAAGCAAAACTAAATGGAATAGATTTAAAAGATTTATTTAAATCTAAAAATCAAGTTATTTCTTATTGCCCTTCTAAAGAATCTTTATTCAAAGATTCTATTGCTAATAACATTGAATTAGGTAGAGATGGGAATATAAAAGAAGCTTTGAATTCAGCTTGTCTTACAGATTCTCAATTAGATATCAATACTGAGATCAATCCGACAATGGTGAATATCAGTGGTGGTCAAAAGCAAAGATTGATGTTAGCTAGAAGCTTGTATTATCAATCTAATATGTATTTACTCGATAATCCATTTTCTTCTTTGGAAAGATCGATGTCTGAATCTATTTCAAATCAAGTATTAGATATGAACGGATTGTTTTTCATTGTTACCAATGATGAAAATATTTTGAAGAAACTGGATAGAATCATTTATTTGAATGATGGAATAGCAAAGATAGATACATACTTTAATCTATTGAAAGATGATTCGTTTAAATCTTTGGTGGAGGGATGATTATGATAAAGAAATTACTTTGGGAATATATTAAGCAAAATAAAATAAAATCAATTTTATGTATTCTTGCTTTAGTTGTTTCTATTCTTCTGTCTTTGACTCCAGCTCAGTTGATTAGAATAATAACTGATGATTATTTAGATAGGAATAACATGGCTGTCTTAGTTATTCTTATTTGTGCTTATGTCTTATCTTATGTCTTATATGGATTATCTAATTTCTTAAAGAATTATCTGCTTCTTTCTTTTTCACAATATTATTTTGCATATGTTAGAAAGGCTATGATAAATCATTATTCCAAGATTGATTACAGGCTTTTAACTGATGTAGATATAGGAACATATGAAGGATATTTTGGAAATGATTTGAATTCGTTAAATAGTCTTTTTGAAGATGGAATAATAGATATGATCAGCGATTTATTTAAGATGGTTGGAATATTAATATCGCTTTATATGTATAGTTATATATTTGGTCTGATAGTCACTGCCATTTTACCTTTGATAATATTGATGACTTTATTCTTTCAAAGAAGGATGTTAAAAGCACAAAAGAAAGTTAAATCTTGTGATGGAAATGCTAATGAAGTTCTATTTGAATCTATAGAGAATATAGAACAAATAAAAATAAATAAAGCATATAAATATTCTAAAAATAGATATGAGACTATTTTAAATACTAATTATAAGGAAAGCCAAAAATCTTATTTCTATGATGCAATATTTTCACCGATAATGCAGATGATTAGATGCATTTTGATTGCAACTATAATCTTAGTTTCAGGTTTAAAAGCTGACATATTTAATATGACTGTTGGAATGATCATCTCATCGTTGAGTTTGATAAGTGATTTGTTTTCTCCAATTGAAAACATAGGAATGGAAATACAAACTATTCAACAATCCATCGCTTCATATCAAAGATTAAATAAGTTCTTTGAATATTCTGAAGTCTTGAATAATAACGATGAAATAAAAGGATATAGTATTGAAATTAAATCATGCAGTTTTAAATATGAAGATAAAGATGTTTTATCTAATTTTAATCTTGATATAAAAGAAAAAGACAAGATTTTATTAAAAGGTGAAAGTGGAAAAGGGAAATCGACTTTAATGAGACTTATTCTTGGCTTGTTAAAGCCGAATGAAGGTGATGTAACAATAGGAGGAAAACCATCATTCTTATTGAATGAAAAAGAAAGGAATAGATTGTTTTCTATCGTTTATCAGGATCCATTCTTCAATGGTGGAACCATTTATGAAGAAATGACTTTATTAAATGATTCGATTTCAAAAGAATCAGTATTCGACGCTTTAAATAAAGTGGGATTATCGAAGATAAAAGACATAGATATAAAATTAAATCCTAATGAATATTCTTCTGGAGAACTTCAATTATTTAATATAGCAAGGATATTATTGAAAGATTCATCAATCATCTGTTTGGACGAAATGAATTCTAAAATAGATTCAATTACAAATAAACAAATTATTAGCCTGATTAATAATTTGTTTAAAGATAAGACTATTATTTCTATAAATCATTTTGGAGAGAGCATAAACAATGTTAAGGTTGTTGAATTATAAGCAATAATCCTTCTTTAATTATGTAATCAGCTATATTACAATCTTACGAAAGATGGCATTTATTTATGAATAACTCAATACAAAAATTAATAAAATAAAATTTGATTATAAAGAATCAATTAGCCTTCTTTGTCTTTGGATGTTAAGTGAATAGATGAATTAGAGAAAGAGGAAAATTAAGATGACGATATTTTAGAAAAGCTTTATTCTAAATTTAAGATAGCTGATAAGTTAGGTATATCTGATTCTTTAATTGATAAATAGGAAAGTGGAGAAAAAGTAGATAAAAGACAATTAGAAAAATTATCGACAATTCTCGATGTCTAAGGACAACTTCACAAGCAATAAAGAGACTTCTAAAAAGCATTGACTGTTAGCATTGTACTATTGATAGAAATGGTACTTTTTACCATTGCTTCGGTAGTTGATATTTGCTTGCTTTCAATTATTAATTATTGGAAAGTTAGTCCGTTTATGCCGTAAGTTTCGACTCGTGTTGTTAAATTTCATCAGATATCATATAGATTCTCTAACGTTAGAAGTGATTAAGAACAGCCCTGTGAAAAAATTGCTTCTATATTAGTTAAATATGTTTATTCTCTTGATTAATGGTATAAAGCAAATATTGTTTAAGTCGTTATATTTTGTGTTTTATTGTTGATTATGTGTGGAAGATATGGTTCTTATTATATATTCAAATTAGCAATTGTTTTGTCAAGAAATTTCTTTCAGCAAAAAAAATATATCTTTTCTATTTACATAAATATATATTACCCTTTATAATGAAAGCGGTTATAAGGGGCTTCTATCATGAAAAAAGTTAAATTGTTTCTTTGGGCTGTTTTGATTTCTTTTCTTTTGCCAACATTCCGTGTATCGAATTGCAAGGAACAACAGGATTTTATTCAGAAATCTAGTAATACACCGGTTATAAAAGATGCTGTTTCACCTCAAATGTCAAAATTAGATAATATTAATTCTTTGATTGAATGTTATTCATTTTATAGAAGTTCTGATATATCTGATAACCTTATAATTGCAGATGTATTGAATGAAAATAATGCGGATAATAAAATATTCGAATTTAAAATGATTGATAATTCTGATTATTATTATGACTATGGCAGTAATAGTTTACTTAATGAAGAAAAATATGTTGTTGAATTTCTAATCGGATCTAGTTTAAATGATTTATTGAAAGAATATTATGTTCCAAGTGAGTTTGAAGTATCACGGGTTTTGAGCAAGGTTAAAATAATTAATAAAGATAATGAGATTTTTAATCGGTTGGTCAATAGCTTGAACATTGAATATGATTTCAAATCCTCTTTGCCTAGAATTCAAACTTGGAATAGAGTTTTTTACAGTGAAGAGGTAGATAATCAAAATGTTTTGAATCAATTTCTTAAGACTAAAAATATAGAATATCCTCAATTACAAATGACTAGTCAAAATGTTTATAAGCCTACAATTGATGATCAAATAGTAAATTTGATTTCAAAAGACAAGTTCAAAACTCCTGGTGAGTATAAGAAGGGAGGAGCAGAATGGGGATTCTATGTAAATACTTTTTCAGATTATGGAAATAATACGATTTCAAATGTTCTTATTTATGATATTGAGAACACTAAAGCAAGTGTCAATTCAAAAGATGTGGTTACAGTAAAAAATGTTTTGTCTATGAATTATAAATACGATTCAACTTTTGATGTCGTATATAAAGATGTGCCTAACAATTATTGTATAGGTAATCCACAATACAAAGCATCCTTGCAATATGTAAAATTTAGTGATAATTTATACGACTTCGAGATTCCTAAAAACGGGAATGATGATTATGGATATTTTATTCATTCTTATTTAGCAAAGTTTGTAGGTGTTGGAAAGCAATATGCAAATAAGATTAATGATTTGCAAAATTTAGCAATTGCAGTTGGCAGCATCGCTCTCTCAGCTATTACTCAAGATTGGTCTTTGTCTAGTCAAGTTTTAATTGGATTAACATATAATTGGGCATCAAATTTAGCTTTGAATTTAGGAAATGTATTTTCAAATAAACTTAATCAAAATGAATCTAATGGTAGAATTGAAAAATTCATAACTGATGTATCAGAAGAGTCTAGTTTTGATGTAGCTAAAGCAGATGGAGAGTTATTAAAAACAATATCAATTTGCTCACCTTCTTTTAACGGGTCAAATGAGCCAAGCAAAACGAATCCAATGCTTTATAAGGATGAAAGAGATTATTTTTCATATGGCTTTTCACTTATTAAGCCTGATGGGAATAACAAATATACAATGTTAGTTAATCATAAATTAGATATCCAAATTTTTAATGATAATACTTATTTTTTTAAATGGGATCCTGATTATATTGGAGATGTGACAAGTTCATGGTCATATGGATATGTACATGACATTAAAAGAAAAGATGTTGAAGTAAATAATGGCCAAGAAATTGTAGTTCAAGTAAGTGCTGAAAATAGTCAAAATATATATTTCACGCCAACTAGTAATGGCACTTATGATATTTTAGTTTATGATATGCCAGCTAATACTCAATTATCTTTAGGGTCGATTACTAAGTCTGCGGGAATAAACAAAAATACTACAGATCCATTTGGAAAATCATTAAAAATTCCAAACAGTAATTATTTAAAAATAAATACAAATTTGAAAGCTGGTACAAAATACAAAATAAATGTAAGTGGTGATGGACATATTACAGGAAATGCAAAATTTAGAATTCTTAAAAGTAGCAATTGTTCTTTAAGAACTGGCTCAGTTCAATATGGATCCAATAATGTTTCTAAGTATATAGAAAATTCAGGATTTTCAATGAATTCCGAATTTGTTCCTGAATCTGATGGTATATATACATTTAACATAAATCCAACCGCTAACTCTAATAATACAGATACTTTTATTGAATTGTTAAATGGAGATTTTAAGAGAATAATAAAAGATGATGATGGATGGGGTGATAGAACTGCAGGCGTTAGAATGGCTTTGATTAAAGGAGAAAGATATTATATAGTTAGTAGAATTTATTCGGAATCAAACAAAGGCACATATAACGTGAATATTTTCAAACAAAACTATATCCCCTCTTCTTCTCAAAGTAATTTAATATTCTTTCAAGAAATAGGTAATAAAACTCTAAGCAATGATTATTTAATTAGTTTTGGTGAAGCCAAATCTTTTACCTTTACTGCTTCCTATGGTAATTCGATAACAGGCATCCAAAAAAATGTTTGGTTATATATTTATGATTCGGATTTATCTTTGCTTTCTTCCGAAGATGTTCTAAATAAGCATATGACGTATAGTTTCTCTAGAGATCGACTTTATATAATTAGAATGACAGTGCCGGTAATAAACACTGGTGGTGTTTCTTTGAATTGTCAAATAAGCTAAGGAGGATTGCATAGAATGATTAAGATTAAAACTATCGATCCAAATAAGATAAATCAAAACTATAAACTTAAAGATATCAACATAGAATTGCCTGATAGAGGCTTTGTTGTTTTTTGCTCTGAGGACAAAGGTCTTTATTTGGATTTTATAAAAACTTTGGGATTAATATATAGTAATTCTAATTTGGTTGTCGATATCGATGGAGTGGACTGTAATAAGCTTAAAGGTGATAAAAGATCGGATTATATCAACAAATTTATAGGATATATATCTGAAACAAACTTATTGAGCCCTGATATGAGTGTCAAGGATTATTTATCTATGGTTTCTTATAATCCATCTAATATTTATTTTGAAAAATTTAATTTTAAAAATTTAGAAAATAAGAAGATTTCTGAATTATCTATAGAAGAAAAAGAGAAAGTACTATTGCTCATTGCCATGCTAAAAGATTCCTCTATTATTTTGTTAGAACCTGCTTTGAGTTTAAATAAAGAAGAAATTGATTTCTTTAAAGAAGAATCAAAAAATAGATTGATAATCGGTTATGCAGAATCAATAGACTCAGTCAAAGATAATAATCTAGATTATGTTGTTTTAAATAACGGAATAGTTGAAGAAATCAATTTAAATAACAAAACTTTTTCTGAAGATAGAAACGAAGATAAAGATAATAAAGAGTTGAGTTTAAAATTGAAATTTGGAAATAAAATTAAGTTTGCTCTTAGTTTTATAAAGCACAACATTCTTCAAGTCATTACATCTTTCATTTTGTTGTTTGCTGGTTTGACCATGTATGGAATCAGTGATGCATATTATTCATTTGATTTGTCTGGTCAGGTAACTCAAAGAATCGAAGATTGCTCAGACAATTACATTTCAATTTCGACATTTGATTTTAAAGATATAAAAGTATCGAAAGAAGATTTTGAGAAGAGTACAGGTTTTAAGTTATATGAGAGGTACGATAGTCCTATCGATTTCAAAGATTGTATCAAGGGATCTCAGTTAAATTCATTTGATTTTGAAATCTATGGGACAATAGCTTTAATAACACCTACATCTTTAAATGATTTACCTTCTTCGTTTACAATCATGGCTGGTGATTTTCCAAAGAATAGCAATGAAGTTATGATTACTGATTATCAGTATAATGTATTGAAAGAATATGGATATCAGCTCCGTAAGTATAATGGTTCTCATAGTCAAGAAACAATTGAATCAATCGAACCAGATGATATAACTCCAGAGATTCTACTAGGCAAGAAATTTTATATAAATAAGGATGAATTTGATTCTGATTTAGTAAATCCATATATTTGTGGAATTATTGATACTCATTCTAACCTTAATGCAGCTGAAGAATACTTTAAATTGCAAAACTCATATGTGGGTTTAAATATAGTTTCATCTGATTTTTTGACTTACTATAAAGTCGAAAAGAACAATTATAGTAATTATATCCTCCCTAAACCTGATAGTCATTCTGATACTTATAAGATTGTTTCATACTGCAATAAAAAGAGTGTTAATTTGATTCAAAATCCAAGTATTAATGGAATTTCTATCGCTTATTATTATTCTATTAATTTAGGTAATTCGTACTTAATAACTTCAATTATATTGTTAGTATTGGCAATAGCTTCTTTCGTTTGGCTGATATATTCAATTTATAAGAAACAAGTCAATGACAGCCTATGTTTTAAATATTTAGGAATTAGAAGAAGCGAAATGACAAAGATTATAGCCTTAATAATAGGGTTTATCTCAATCCTAGGACTGGCTGCTTCAAATGTAATTGTTTATTCTTTAAATGCATCAGTTATTCCTAATTTTTATGCCTATGGCTTTATAACCTATAACTTGAGTGTTAGACAGTTCTTTATGATACTGATGGTAGGATTTATAACTGCTATTCTATCATTGATTAAACCTATTTATGATGATATTAAAAGCAATAGTTGATTAATGTTGGAATCACTTATCGCCGATATATATGTCAGTACATGTTGTTCCATGGTATGCTATATTTTGTTCGCTCAAAGTGATTATGAGTGCGATTCGCTTCATATTCTTATCAAGAAAATAGATGAGATTGTCCTTGGACTACATAATCAAGCTCAAGAACAAATCAAAATAATCTTTCATACCACTAGTATTAGCTATAATATCTGGACTTAAATAGCGGCCAAAAAGGCCGCTATTTTTCTTCATTTCATCGGTTCTATATACATATAGGTGGCTACCAGATTTACAAAAGTCTTCGTCTCAGGACCAATGTATTTTTGGGCGGATTTGTATATTTCTTCGCTTTCGGTTGTAAGATTTTCCAATATAGTGACTTGAAGCAAGTTTTGCACCCTATAATCTTCGCTTTTAGCCATATCTTCAAAGAAAGAGAACGCTTTTCTCAGCCTTGCATCATCTTCGTTTTCCAAAAGTCTGTAGATGAAAGGCATGACAAATATTCCGAATGACATATGCGATAACTCGTCGCCCTCATCTCCGATAACGGAATTCTTTTCACACGTAGAAAAATATTCTTTTTCTTCCGGAAATAAATTTTTAAAATCAGTATATATAGTTTCAAATTTCATTTTTTAGTTCCTCCTAATGCCTTTATGCGGTTACAATTTCTTTACTTGCTAGTCTAACTGGAAATGTTATTATTGCAGCAGCAGCCGGCATCTTGGCTACTCTTGCAACTAATGCAATCGTGTATTTCGTAGTAAAGAACCTTTTATCTATCGCTTTCAGTTATATTGTTGATAAGATTCTTGGTTATACTATCACTAGAGGAATTATAATATATACCTATGGAACAACACCAATCAGATTTAGCTATCAATAAAGTTAGATATATCATTAGTTTGGTATTAGCTGAAATTGTCATTTTTTCTCTTGAATATCTCTTTGAGTTTTTAGCAAGAGAGAATTTAAATGCATTTCAAACATTTACATTAACATGCTATTTCGAGATTCCTAATTTTTGTATATTTGTTATTGCAATTTTGACAGGGCTGTTAATGAATGAAAAGAACATCAATTTTTTAAAAAAACAAAGAAAATTTTTAATAGTTATCGTTTCTATAATTGCTATTGCTCTATTTATTACTTTAACTATCAATTATGAATCAAATTTAAAGAATGACGAATACTTTTGTTGGCCGATATCAGCAGGGTGTCTCTTCTTAACCATAGTTGATTATCCATGGGTAACTAAAAAAGTATGGAAAAAACAAAGAAGAGGTGAAGAAGATAAGATAGAGTAAGAGTAAAGTCAGTCAAATATGATTAACTAAAACTCTTCTCATTGTTCAAACTCATTTGCACCGTCTTACAAGACAGTTTTTTCTTTATAGATGATATTTTGTCCATAATTATTTATAATTGATAGTTGAAAAGATCAATTCCGTTTATGCAATAGAAAATTCATTTTAGTCTTTCGCTAGTTTCCTGATAACATAATCCAGTCTGTTTCTGAGATACATAAATTCCCTTCTTGATGAAGGAGAGATCCACTTTTTTCTCGGATGTAAAAAAACTATGAGATGGTCTTCCACACATTGGAATCTTATAGGGCATGGGTGTGAAAGCATCGCTAAATATCTTTCCATTGTCCGCAACATCCCCTATTTAGCTTGCATATTATCTCCTGAAATTGGGTGCAAAACTTAATTCCTATTTCGATTAAGCAATGAAAATTTGAATGGCTTTTCTTTACTGATTTGTGAATATCGAAAAATTATATATATTTAATATCAAAAACTCTTTTTTATTATTTTTTAAGCTTGAATAATGATACACTATTAATGCAAGTTATACCGATAAGGCGGACATGTCAATTTGTCGCAGTACACGAGATATTTCAAAGTGTATACTGGATCTCTTGCGGGAAAAGGCAAATCCCTCTTTGGAGAACAATGCCGTTAGCACCTTTGAGGTGTAAATGACGTGGGTTCGACTCCCACTTGATTGTCTTTTTGACAGTCAATAAGCTTAGTGGTCAAAGCTCCAAAATCTATTAAACTATTGGACTTTATGTCCAATCAAAAAAAAACACCCGCATCAAAGAAAAATTAGGCTCGTTTTGCTGATAGAGTAAGTGATAATAAGCATTTTGCTTTGTTCAATGAGGATACCGTAAATATGGAATTTAGTCCAAATGATTTCATTCCGACTAAAAGAGTACTTACTTAATCAAAGACCGCTTTGTGTTTATAGGGTGTTTATCGCTAATAATCCCTTTTATTTATTAGGGTTATTAATATAGGAGGATGAAAATATGAGAGTATTAATTAAAGAAGGTTGCAAAGGATTTCTGTTCAAGAAAGGGAAATTCATAAAAATGGTCGGGGCTGGTGTATATAACACTTTAGGCGGAAAATCTTATGAAGTTTGTGAGGTTAATAATTCAGCAATTAAAGTTAATGATATCAGCGATTTAGGAATTTTTAATAGTGACAGCAATTTTCAGAAAGAAACTTTAAAAGTAGAGGTAAAAAGTGGAGAAATTGTCGTTCACATAGTTGATGGTATTTTTGAGAGTGTCCTCACACCCAACAAATATTATTTTTGGAATGCGAATTATAAGCATCAATTTTTGCATCTTAATCTAAATACTCCTGAAATTCCAAACGATTTTCCAAAATATCTACTTGCTGAACAAGTATTATCACCTTATGTTTCTAAATTTGAAATAAATTCAAAAAGTATTGGTGTTCTACTTTATAATCACAAATTTGTAAAATTACTCGAACCAGGCATACATTTCTTCACCAAAGGAAGCAATGTCGTTACTGTAATTCCTGTAGAATCTTGTGTTGTATCTCAGGATATTGTTGGCCAAGAATTATTGACCAATGATAAAGTATCATTACGTATAAATTGCGTTGTTAATTATAAAGTTAATGATTATGTTAAAGTAATTACTGAGATTAATGACTACAAAAATCAACTTTACACATATGTTCAATTAGCGTTACGTGATTATATTGGTGAAAAAACATTTGATGAAATTCTTGCTTCAAAAAAGGAAATGTCTAAATATTTATTAGATACTCTTAAAGAGAAAGGTAAAGAATTGTATCTAAGCATAAATGAAGCATCTGTTAAAGATATAATTTTACCTGGCGAAATTCGTGACATTATGAATACTGTTTTAGTCGCAGAGAAGCGCGCTCAAGCAAATGTTATTACTAGACGTGAAGAAGTAGCTTCCACTCGATCATTACTTAATACAGCACGTTTAATGGACGAGAATGCCACTCTTTACAAATTAAAAGAGCTAGAATATGTTGAAAGAATTTGTGAAAAAGTTGGAAATATCAATATTAATGGCGGCAGTGATGTGCTTAGTCAATTAACTGGCATGCTAAGTTCTAATAAAAACAACCCCCAAAAATAACTAAAGATTTCTTGCTTTTATACACTATATAAAATCCGTTTTTACTTAGTCTGATTTACAATTAGCTGATAAATATAAGAAACAACACATGATTTGTAAAAGCACTATAAACGTTAAACTTTTCTTTTATAAGTAATTATTAATTTAATTTGCCTTTCTATCTTCATTCAATACAAGATAATAAACAACCTCATCATAATATTTATTCTTATAACATCCAGAGAATAATAAAGTTCCGTATCTTGTAAATCCAGCCTTCTCCGCAAGCTTTTGTGAACCAATATTTGTTGTTTTAGTTTTAATTTTTAGGCATCTAATATCGGGATTAACAACATCGAATACACACTGTCTTAAAGTTTCAGACAATACAAATAGACTTTTTAATTTAATTTGATTTATAAGTTCATTTAATGCTTCAAAAGCATATCCGTTTCTTCTATATTCTTTTATAACAAAATATTCAACATTGTACAAAGCATTATTAAAATTCGTAAAGCAAATACTACCTATAGGTGTATTACTATTCTTAAGAAATATAGCAAAACCTAAAGGTTTTTCGTTCATATAACAATGTTTAAATGAATCACCATATTCCAAGCCATAATAATTTTCAAATTCATCTTTATTTTGATAAAAATATTCATCATATAATTTAGAAGTTTCTTCATTAAATGCTTTTAAAATTAGACGATCCGTTTCTATAGGTTTATTGATATTAATATCCTCAGACAAAGATCCATATTTATTAATAGCATCTTGTTTAGCTTTTTCTATTAATCTTAAAAAATCTAGTTCATCCTTTGTAAAATCTTTTTCATAAAAATCAGAAAGAGTAGAATTCCAAGTAATGTACTTATTCCATAAATATGTCTTTCCATCTTCTCCTAAAGAAAATATATAGTGAAAAGCCTTAAGATTATCATTATATTCAGCGCCTTGTCTATTTGTTAAATCAGGCATCCAAAAATTAAAATTAAACATATCTTTAACTTTCTCTTCAATAAATTTATCTATAGAAAAAATATCATTCATGTAAGTTTGTCTCCTTATTTTAATATGCCACTACGTTAATATTCATCAGCAATTATTATATGGTGTTGGCTAGCAAATCTATCAACATCTTCATTTCAAAAACATAGTATTCGTTGTATCCGTCGTTCATAGATTCGAATAGGATTCCCGCAGGTCCTTTGATATTGGACTCTGTCGCAGAAAGAAGCTTCACCCCGTTTTCGCGGAGGATGTCCCGATAGGGAATCGCTTACTTCCGGTTTTTGGAGAAACGATTGGATTTCCAGATGAGAACAACATCGAAGCAGTCGAGGTAGGAATCCGAGATCATTCTCTGGAACTGAGGGCGGTTGTCGTTCGTCGCCGACATCGCTCTGTCGATGTAGGTATTGATGATGTCGATGCGGTTCGTTCTGGCGAATTCCTTGCATTCGCGTATTTGCCTTTCAATGGATTCCTCTCTCTGCTTATTGCATGAATATCGGGCGTAGATGACGCCACGCAGCCTTTTGCTTTCTTCGATTTAAAGGCATGTTCCTTGCATATTGCCAACGTATTTTGTAAATAGGATGCTTGGTTTATGTTCTAAAACGCACTATTCTTTAGGACGTTTAAAGATGAGAAGTAGCCTTGGATTGTTTCCATCATATTGATAGGAGCTTCCGACAACTAGCTCCCATCCGTCTTCTCCAAGTCTATTACATTCCTCTTCGACTATTCTTCCGGCGTATTCTTTATCGCCCATCCTCATCATTCTTTCAATTGTTATTGTTTTATATTCCCACTTCATTCTCCTGCCCTCTAATCTTCGAAATTTTGATTGTAAATTTCATTGACTGCTTCAGCCCAGATGGAACGACTTTTCTTATTTTGGTTAGTGTTCATATTTTTCTTATCTAAATATAAACCCTTAAGTTCTTCCCAAAGTCCATTTTCTTTGATGGAATCCATTCGTTCTTTGAGATGATAAAAGCCTTTTGGCTGGTATTCCCAAGAATAAGTGCCTTGTTTCTTGTTAAAGTGAATGTATTGCTGTCTTCCGTCATCACAATCAAAAACGACCGCAAAATCGCAGCTGTGCAAAATCCTAGAATTTTTCCTGTCTTTGACTTTTATCGTTATGACCCTCTTGCTGTCTTCGGCATAGTCGTATTCGAATAAGTAACCATACTTGTTAAAGGCGGTTATCAAAATTTGCTTGATTTCTTGTGGGGAATAATTATCATCTGGATCATTAACCCGAAGATTCACATCAAAATCATATCCTCTATTAGACCCTTCATCGATGGTTATCGTATTTCTACTGGCACTGCCGATGAATTCAAACTGGAAAGTGAAATATTCTCGCACTTCATCTTGGACAAGCTTAATTAACTTCAAAAGTTCTTCTTTTACAGGCTTCCATTCCTTCTTGGTGACATACCTAAAATTGTGCATACTCATTGCCTCCTTTATTTGTGCTATATGCAAATTTTGTCCCAGGCCGCCCAATTAGATGTCACGGAATTTCTAATTCGGGATAGGATACTACTTTTCTAACGTTTTAGCAAATGATGAAGGGCAATTTTGGCATAAAAAAACACCCCGATTACTCAGGATGTCTGTTAAGAACCAGGCATAGGAATCCGTTGATGTTATAGATACATACTACCGGTTCGCTTGGGAATCTATTTGTCAAAGTAGAAATGTTTTAATGCAATTTTAGCACCCCTAATAAATCATCTTTACTTCTTTTTTCATCTCTGCAAATATTTTTACTAGTTCATCATTTGCAGCATGCATCTTTGCTATTAACTCCTGTAAACGAGGTATAAATTGCTTAGGATTATTTTGAAACTCTTTAGTAAATAAATCTTCTTTAAAAACATTATGAACAAAATAATTTCTTTCTGCCTTGATTTCAGTTAGGGAAGTTATAAATTCTGCTGTAAAATCAGCTTTTGATTTTATATTTTCAAGTAGTTTTCCAAGTTCAAATCTATCTAATTTTTTATACCATTCATCAGTCTTTTTTAATAATTCAGCATATTCAAATTCAAACATAGATTCTTCTTTATCAAAAGCAACTAAGATTTCATTTAATGCGAGTATATTAGCTAAGTTATATTCAATCATTTGAGAAAGGTTGACAACAAAGCCAACCATTCCTCATACTTTTTTATAATATCCTTTTTTCAGCATTTATTATTCCCAGAATAATTTTGGATAATCATTTTCACTAAAGATCCAGCTACCTTTGCCAGTACTTTCGTTATATGCTTTCCAGAACATATTGTCAGTATAAGTTGTAGAACCATACATACTTGATGTATAAGTACCTGTTACTTTATCAAAACTGCTTGTTGAACTAAATGTATGGTAACAATCTGTAAATGTAACATTAGCTAAACCATATCCTATAGTTGATTCGACTGCCGATCCAGAAACGGAACCTGATCCTAAGCATTGTTTTACTGAGCCAACAGCGCTATATGCAAATATACTTCCTGAATATTCATTTCCTGAAACACTTCCTGCATTGTATACGTTTGTTAATTTTATCTCATATGTTACACCTAATAAACCGCCTGCGCATGGTGCTGAAATATTTCCACGATTATAGCTTTCGCTTATTTCGACAGAAGGCAAAGCCTGTCCACCTGTAGAATAGCAACAACCTATTAATCCGCCCGCACCTAAGGAAGTATTGTCTGTAGTACTAGTAATGTTACCTGTGTTATAGCAAAGTGTAATAACAGCATAATAATTAACTGAACCTACTAAACCGCCTGCAGCCTGAACTGAAGTAATATCAGCTTTATTTGAACTTTCAGAAGCATAGAAGGCTGTACCACATTTGCCAAGTAAACCACCTGCATATAATGCCGAATTGATTTGGCCTTCATTTGATGAATTTAATGCATACATCATTTTTGTAGCAGTACCTACTAAACCACCTGCATATGATGCGTTAGTGATACTTATGAAATTCTTACAATTTGAGATTCTTTCAAAGCTAACTTTACCGAATAATCCGCCTGCATACACTGGATATGAAGAGCTTTGCTTAGCCACAACATATGAGCCACTTGTTGTAATTCCCTTAATCAAAGGTTCTTCACTAGTACTTGAAGATAAATCAGTCAAATCAATTCCTGCCAAAGCTCCAACATAATATGTTTTCTCTATATTTTCAGAAGTAAACTCAAAATCTTCAATAACTAAATTTTCAATAGTTGCAAATGAAATATAGCCAAAAAGTCCAAACGAACTTCTATTTGTGTAATTACTTGTATCAATCGTTAAGTTTGATATTTTATGACCATTACCATCTAAATGCCCAGTAAATGGTGTGCTATTTGTTCCGATTGGATTCCAATTTACACCAGTCAAATCAATGTCATTCATTAAAATAAAATCACCATTTAGATATGTTTCCATCTTTAACAAATCTTCAGCTGTATAAATTTTCACTGTCCAATCAACTGTCAATGTTATATCACTAGTAAAATTCCATTTAGTTAACGAATGTCCAGTTGAATCTGTTATAGGTTCATCATTATATAACCAACCAGTGAAAACACCATAATCATTTGTAGGAACTGGTAATGTGAAATCTTCACCATAAGTAACATTTACTGTTGTTTTTGATACAGAGCCAGCACCTGGATCTAGTGTTATTGTATATTCGTTTGCTGTCCATTTGGCTGTCAATGTTGCATTAGTTGCTATTGACCATTTACCATTATTAACAACTTGAGAATCATAGTACCAACCAGTAAAAGTATAACCATCTACTTCATCAACTGTAGGTAATGTAACATTTGAATCAAAAGTAACATTAATTGAAGCAGGGTTAGTTCCCATTTCATTAACAAAATCAACTGTATATTCATTTGCTGACCATTTTGCATGCAATGTCATGTCATTTTTTACAACATCAGAATTAAAGTGCCATTCCTCATTATTACAATACCATCCATCAAGTGTATAACCAATTCTATCTAGTGTAGGTCTCTCAACTTTATAACCATCTTTAATTGTTTGTGATGCAACAGTTGTAGAATAGCCTGTGTCAAAAGACACAGTATAAACATCTATTGCAACAATATCAGTTTTTATTCCATTGATTATATAAAATCCATCTTCTGATATTTCAACTCTTGAAACACCGTTTACTAAAGAATCACCTATCAACCCTAAATCAGCTGTCGAGCCATCTAAATATGTAACAATTAAATGTCCATTATTATTAATTGTATAGAAATCAGGAACCTTAGTTGTAATATTAGTTTTAACACCATTTATTACATAAAATCCTAAATCATCTACTTCTACGGTATTTAGTGATTCAATTAAATTTTTATCAAATTGTCCTAAATTTTTAGTTGATTCATCTGCATATTTTGCAATTAAATTATTATTTGAATCCAAATAGTATGATACAGGCTTTTCCTGAGATATCTTTGTTTTAACACCATTTATAACATAATAGCCATCTGAGCTAACAGTTATCTCACCCAAAGAAAGAATTATATCCTCTCCCCATTCACCTAAATCATTCTCTTTTCCATCATCTAAAACGACAATTAAGTTTCCTTCATTATTTATATAATAAGATGTTGGCTTAGCATCGTTTCCACAACCTGCTAAGCTGAAAATCATAACTAACATTATTCCTAAAGTAATAAAAAATGAACCTATTTTCTTCATTGCATTACACCTTCTTTCAAAAAAATATAATTCATAAACAAAAAAAGATTTACTCTTTGATAAGTTATATCATAAAAAATAATTTTATGATAGCATCCAGCGCCATTTGTACGAAAAAACACCAAAGCTAGGAGGATGCCTTAGTGTTTTCTGGCTATAATGTTACTTCATTGTCTTAAATTTCAAATCGTGTTAAATCGTGTAAAGTCAAAATAAAAAGCTGTCAATAGGGCCTTCAAATGAAGTCTACTAATAGCTTATAAAGCAAATAAAATTCAATTTTTAAAGTAAAATTTCGCATTTTAAACATAAATTCTGCTATTTATGTAATAAAAAAGTCTGATAACATTGTATCAGACATATTTTACAATTTGGTGGACAAAACGAAGATGTAAGCGAACCGCCATTGTTTCCATTACTGGCCGAGTTTTCGCCATCATTACTAGGCGTTCCTCCTCCTTCTCCTCCGCCGTTTCCGTCATCAAAAGATCTATCCTCAACATCATCCGTCGGATAGAAGACGATTTTGATTTTGTCCTTGAAGAGATAAACCTTTTTCACAAGAGAGTTGATGAGTATCTCCTTGTTCCTTTCCTTGCTGATGTCTAAAAAAGCAAGCGAAATGAGGAATTGGTAGCATTGATCTGTTGTGATCTGCTTCCTTTTCTTGTTCTTGGCCTTCAAGAGACTTTCCTCGACTTTCGCCTTGTCTTCCTCAAGGGAAGTAATCATTTCCGCGATAGACTTGTTTGCCATTCCGTTTGCTACGGCATTAAGACAGTTCCCGAGTTTTCTCTCGATTTCCTTTTCCATGTCTTCGAGGATTCTGATTTCATTCCTATTGTTGGAAAGAAGGTTGAAATACTCTACCATGCGCTGGGCGGCCCTGCCGACAATGTCTGGCGAAAGAATGTATTCCATAGCGGATTTGACGACGAAATCTTCAAGTTCGTCTTTCTTAATCGGCTTTGCATCGCATTGATGCTTCACCGCGTTCTTGCATTTGTAATAATGGTAGGTCTTGCCAGTGTGTGACGTCCCGGTATGCCCATGGATCAAAGCGCCGCATTCCCCGCAATAGAGCTTCTCGCTCAAAAGGAACTTGTAATCGACGAGCTTTGCCTTGTTCTTGTGCCTATGCCTGTCGAGTTCGCTTTGTGCTTCTTTGAAAACCTCATTAGTGATGATAGCAGGAACGATGTTGTCGAAAACGTATTCTTTATATCTGGCTATGCCAGTGTATTTCTCGTTTCTCAGCAACCTTGAAACAGCGTTCGCCTTCCACTTCTTGCCCTTGCATAAGATATTCCTATCATTCAGGCTCGAGACGATCTCTTTGATCTGCTTGTGGTTGATGACGGAAGCAAAGATCCATTTGACGATTTCAGCCTCGTCTTCGTTGATGACGTATCTTTTGTCCTCATTTATGCGGTATCCGTAGATAATCGGCCCGCCCGTGAATTTCCCTTTGGCCCTGGACTCGTAATTGCCACGGACGATTTTCTGAGCGAGCTCCTTGGAATAGTATTCGCTATAGCCCTCAAGGATTGATTCCAAGATGATTCCCTCTGGCGAGTCGCTGATGTTCTCGGTGGCTGAGACAACCTTGACACCATTGTCCCGCAGTTTCTTTTTGTAGACCGCGGAATCGTATCGATTTCTCGAGAATCTGTCGAGCTTGTAAACCAACACATATTGGAAGGCTTTGTTGGAGCTGTCCGATATCATCTTCTGAAACGATGGCCTGTCGTCGTTCCTTCCAGTCATCGCCCTGTCGATGTAGGTATCGATGATGGTGTATCCTTCCTTCTCGGCGAATTGGTTTATAACTCTCAATTGCCCTTCAATGGATTGTTCGTTCTGCCTTTCGGAGGAGTATCTGGCATAAATTACAGCAATCTTATTTTCTTGCTTCTTCGCCATTTGCGATTCCTCCCTTCCACAAATCAACCATCATGTACACGTCCTTGATCAATTGGGATACATCGCCCATCTTCTCGAACACGTGCCTGTAGCTCATGATGTTGATATTTGAAATAAGGACGAAATATCTGATGTATTCGATGACGTCCCATCGATAGTAGTCTTTCTGGCCCGCTATTTGTCCCCTGAGCAACGGAAGAGCATCCTTGCTAAGAGCGAAGTTACCTTCCTGAAGCTTGATGTGCTTCATGAGATAGTAGATAGCCATCGCCTCGGTACGAAAACCCAAAGCGGACATCACGACGTTTCTCGTGAATGTGAATTGTTCTTCCTCATCTTCGTCGTTAACGACATTGAAGACGTTCGTGGCAGAGAGGTTGTCGATGGAACCGCCTTTCTCCAAGTACACGTTGATGTCATTCGCAAAAATTCTAGCGAAATCATGAGTTGTGTGTTCGGTCAGTTTCTTTTCCATGTCGTTTTTCTCCTTTCTCTTGAAGCGGAAGCCGGGTATCCCGGTTCCAAGGCCATGACGGGCAATGTAGCAAGACTGCAAAGTGTGGCAAATTGTGGCCCGTCTTATCTTGTTTACAAAATTAGTCGTTTTTGACCAAGAAATCGTCGATGACGTGTTTAGCGTCTAAGAGTTTTTCGATGACTCCATCCTCTAAATCCTTGATGTTGTAAAGCGTGTCCAAAACATCAAAAGTCTCTTCGAGATTGTGTCTTGCACTGTTCCATCCCATGCCATCGGTAAACCAAACGAAAGTGAATCCGGAGATTCCTTTTGCTTCCAATGTGAGTGCCTTGTAGCTTCTTGCGGTCTCATTCAGCTTAGAACCGCCACCACTATAGAAATTGCATTCGCAGGCATAGATATCTCCAAGAGGACCCTTGAAAACGAAATCGAACCTCTTCTCGGTCTTGTCCTGATTGCTAATTCCGGACAAATCCAGATTGAACATCTTCTCGACTTCGGACTTGTTAAGTTCCTTGAAATAGGTTTTGCCTTTGACCAAACCAGCTTTGATAAGATAGGATTCAACCAAATCTTCCATAGTATCTCCGGTCCTGTTTTTCCTTCCATTCGTATCCATTCCGACCTCAACACCGAGAACGTAATCAATGAGGTTATTAATGATATGGTTTTGAAGAAGCTCAAAGAGCCCGCAATTCTTCATGAATAGAGCGTATTGGTCCACGGAGTAGTTCATCTTGGCAAAATTGAAAACATAGGTTTCCTTCGGGTCGATGATTTTTATCTCTTTTTCTCTTTTTGCCAAAAGGATAGGGATTGCCTTGATGATTTCAGGATATCTTGTAAGCAATAACTTGAACTCTTCCTCGATGTTCTTGGAACCTATCAGAGAGTTCAGTATATTAAGTTCTATCTTAAGTTTGTTTACGTTTTCATAGACTTTCGGAAAATCCGTGTAGTAATTCCACGTCGCAATGCTGTCCTTCATCGTCAGCAGCCATGATTCAAAGTTTCTTTTCATTGTTTTTCCTCCAAAGTGATGCTATTTTCGATTTCATCAAGCCACGTATTTAAATTTTCTATTATTTCTTTTTGGCGTTTTTGTTTATTGCCTTCAGATACTGTGCTTGTTAATATCGATGGTATATGCAAAGAATCTAATGAATAAAGCAAACATAAGAAATCTTTGGCATGTTCTTTTTCATCATAGCAATAGTTGAAATTAAAACCTTGTGGTCCATCTTCTTCGAATTGAATAAATTCTTTACTATGACTTCCTGAATTTAAAGACATTCTAAGCACGTAGGATTCAAAATATTTTTTTAATTTTGGATTATTTATCTTATTTTGAATACCAATTTCGTTTATTAAATAATCAATTCCACAACCATAATTAAACGTTGAATAAGCTTCTAATATCCTCCGCATTTCATTTAAACGAGAAACGTTGCTTTTTATTTCATCGTTTCCTGAAGCAAGGTTATAAATATCGGTCATCCAAGAAATATAATCTGAAGATAGCTTGGGATCCATTTTAATAAGTTTCTGAGAATCATTGATTACAAAACATGTCGGTTTATTTTTGTTTTTGTTATTGTCTCGAGTATAAAAAGAAGTATTTAATTTTTGTGCCATATAATTCATTGTCATTAAATCATGAGTTAAAAATACTATTTTACTCGAAGAGTTATTTTGCAAAATCTTAATTAGGTTAATTTGGAGCAACGATAATACTCCAAATTTATTATCGCGATCAAAACTAGAAATAGGATCGTCAATTACAATGAATAGTGGATTTGTAAATTCTTCTCCTTGCTTTTCATTTTGTTTAAGCAAAGAGAAAAAATATGAAATTGCGATTGCATTTCTTTCTCCGACAGAAACGCTAGCAAGCTTTACTTTTCTATTATGTGATTTAATTCGATAATTTCCTTGGTCATCTATATACAGCTCAAGACTTTTATTCTTTCCAAATATTGCAGTTAAATCGTTATTTATTTCTTTTATTGCTATCGAAGTATTATTCAATCGACTGTGCAAATTAGTTATATGGGATTTCTTTTCTCTTATTTTTTCATCTAATTCTTTATGCTTTTGTTCTTCTGCTTTTTGTTTTTCTTGAAGAACACAATAATTATTTCTAGCATCTAGAGTTTCAAAAGCAGCTAGACTTAAATTTTCATTAATTAGTTCATGTTGAATTGTATTTGAATTTAATACTCCTTGATTAAAAATATCAATTTTGCCATTAATAAGAGTTATTTCTTTTGAGATTTCATTTAAATTTGCGATAAAATCGTCAATATCGATATTAATTGAATCATAGGGGTTGTTTATTTTTTTCTGCACAAAATCGCATAGCGAATTAATAAACTTGTTATAAAACTGTAATAATTGGTCCAACTTATTTTTCTCATCGTCTATATTTATTTTGTTTTCAAGATATGAAAAATCAAATGTCAAATTTTCTAGCTTTATCTTTTGTAGGTCACTTATGTGATTTTTCGCTTCTTGATCAATAACTTTATTAAAGGCTTCTTTTAATTTTAATTTGTGTTCAATTGATACAGGCTGAAAGCAGCATGGGCAATATGCCATTTCTGTACTAAGAAGCAAATTAAAATCATTTCTTTCAGAGAGATTTGAATTTTCTAATTCTTTTAATATTTTCGATTCTAATTCATTGGTTATAGGCTTATTAATGCTGACTCCAAGCAAATTTTGAAGTACTAAAACTTTGTTTTTGCAATCACATGAATCAAAATTGATTTTTTCAGATATTTGTTCAGAGAAGCCTCGTATATTTTTAAAATCCTCAAGTTTTTTATTAAAGGCATTAAGCTTCTCGTTGTATTTGAAGGAACCTAGATTGATACCACTTATTGAACCTATTAAATCCTCTTTGACTGGGCTTGCTGTTTTATTTCCTTTAATATCTTTATTACGATTAGCCCAATGTTGTTTTAAAATGCTCAAGATAACTTTTTTTGCCTTATCAAGGCAATTAACGTTACTTGGATCTATGTATTTATTTAAATCAATAGATTCGAATTGTTTTTTTAGAAGTTCTAACTCAGATTTGGTAATATCAATTTCTTCATCAATCTTTTTACTATCACCAAACATAACAATAGGGTTTAATGAAACCGCATCTGTTTTAAAACCTATTTCGTTGTCAACGAAGCTTTCGTTAAATACATAAATATTCTTTTTTAAATCGTCATTTTCAATTATTTGCCCATTTTTATCTAAAGGTGATGAGACAATGTAATTGTTCTTTGTATTGTTTCCTTTATAAAAATGAACTGATTCTGAAAACGTAGTTTTTCCAGAACCGTTTCGACCATAAACAAGACTTGTTCTAGATGATTGATTATCAAAGAATGTCCATGAATTTGTTGATTCCATCCAATCTGTTTTAAAAATCCATCCAAATGTTTCAATCATAATTAATCCTCCATCGTTCCTTTGTATCTATTTATTGTCAGGTCTAGATATGATTTATCAGTGTCTATACCTATATATTCTCTATTTATCAGCTTGCAGACTATCCCTGTCGTTCCGCTTCCATTGAATGGATCAAGCACGATGTCGCCTTCCTTTGTTGATGCCTGAAGGATTCTTTCCAAGACTGACAAAGGCTTCTGGGTCGGATGCTTTCCGAATTTTTTTTCATCCTTTTTAGGAAGATTAAGAAGCCATACGTCTTTCATCTGCTTTCCGCCATTGATTTCCTTCATCATCTCATAATTGAAGAAATGCTTTCCTTTTTTGCCTTTTTCGTTGATTTTTCTTGCCCAAATGATGGTTTCCGTAGAGTTTGTGAAGCAACGGCAGGCAAGATTCGGTGCAGGATTCGGCTTTTGCCATGTGATGTTGTTGATGATGGAATATCCTTCCAGTTCCAAGGCAACGCCGACCGAATAAATGTTGTGGAAAGTCCCACTTATCCAAATTGTTCCATCGTCTTTGAGCACGCGTCGGCACGACTTAAGCCATTTTCGGTTGAAGTTCAGTTTTTCCTGAGGAGTAAGCGTCTTATCCCATTCTCCTTTATCGACCGATACCTGCTTCCCTGAGTGACAGGAAACACCTCCACTGGAAAGAAAATACGGAGGATCCGCAAAGATGACGTCTATCGATTTTTCGGAAATGGATTTCAATACCTGGTTGCAATCACCTAGGTAAAGAGAGAAACCATCCTCATGGAAATAGGGCTTAGTCTTCATAGTTGGTGATAATCACTTCCTCTACGTTGCCACGTCCGTCCGCTTTGGAGTTAATCATCCTTTTTGCCTCAACGACGTGGATGTTGAAATCCTTGTATAATTCGCGGATGAACTCCGTATTGTGGTTACTTAGCATTACGAATACACCCTTGTCGGATAAGGCTTTAAAGCAGTTTGCAAGCCTTCTTTGCTCATCTTTTCCGAAGGGATTCTTCGAATAGGAAGTGAAGGAATCCTTGTCTTCCCATGTATCATATGGCGGATCGAAATAAATGAAATCACCGCTTTTGGCGTTAATGACCGCAGCCTCGAAATCGCCGTTCAGGATTTCGAATTTTGATGTTCTGAAGAACTCCGTTATTTCCTGAACGTTCTTCTCTTCATAACAAACGACACTCTTTTTCTTTCCGGACGGGACATTGAAAAAGCCTTTGCTGTTGACTCTATAAAGCCCGTTGAAGCAGGATTTGTTTAGATAAATCATTCGCGCTGCTCTTTCATATATAGGTAAAGAGAGGAAATTGGGGTTTTTATCCATTGAACGCACTTCGTAGTAATGTTCCTCGGAGTGGTTTTCTTGATGGAATTTTAGCCTTTCGATAAGCTTCTCTGTATCATCGGGATTCGAAAAACATTTATATGCCTGAACCAACTCGGAATTGAAATCATTGATGGTGAAATCTTTGGGAGCAACATGGAAAAGCAAAGCCCCTCCGCCGATAAAAGGCTCAAAATAGTGGCTGTATTCCTTAGGCATCAAAGACACAAGCTTTTCTAAAAGCTGAGTCTTTCCACCGGCCCATTTGACAAAAGGATGCATTTAAAGCGCCTCCATATCTATGTTGTTCTGCCTGCAAATCTCAGCGAGCTTCCTTTTCGCTTTCATAGTAGGTTCATGATGTCCTTGCTCCCATCTATTAACAGAAGCGAACGAGACATCGATTTTTTCAGCAAGTTCGGTTTGCGTAATAAACAATTTATTCCTAACGGTTTTAATAATAAGAGGCCAATTCATTTTATATGTTCCTTAACGCTTTTATTATATAACACTTATATGGCTAAATAAAGACTAGGACAACAAATTCACAAGAAAAAAAGGCACCTAATCAAAGATGCCATTTGACAACGATGCCTAAGAATCCACAACAATTGATGTATTCTACAGGTTCGCTTAGATTACGATTTGGTGGAGCTGAGGGGAATCGAACCCCTGTCCAAATGAGGCCCCGCTTCAAGCACTACAGCTTAGGCTGACTTGTCAGTCGAATCTCATGGTGTCAGTCGACCAAGGAAACTCGACTCCCTGTCTTTGTGTCCGTCTTTCTACTGGCAAGAAAAAGTATAAAGATAAGGTGAATCTGTTTACGCGTACAAGAAGAAAACTCACCGAGTTCTTCAAGACACGTCCGTGGCCTAGGAACTAATGCCTAGGCAAAACTGGTAACTAATTCTAGATTAGTAAGCAGCAGCCATTTGGAAAGAGGGCTGACGGAAGAATGACACGTTTTTCTTGGCACTTGTGTTTGTGTAAGGTCATTAGGTGACCAATCCGCTGCTCTTAAAGTTCCTCCTCACCTGTCGAGACCTAGACAGCCCCAATGTGAAACGAAACTTCACATATATTATTATACGTCGATTATAGAAAAAGTAAAAATCAAAAAAAGAAAAGCGAGGCTTAGCCTCGCTAATCTTAGTTATTCTAATTATTAGATAACTTCTCTTTTTCTAAGGAAAGGAACAGCTATTTCGTGTACGATTAGAGGAACAATTCCTAAAGCGGCACAGATCATCCAGTTGTACCACTCAAGTCCGTTGCTATGACCGAGGAAGATATCGGTAAGTCCAGGAACTTCAGTGACCAATATTTGAAGAATCAATCCGAATCCAAAGGCTACGATGAAGAACCAGTTAGTTCCCTTGAATACATAGATGAATGACTTCTTGATATTGCTCATTCCAATCATATGGAAGAGTTCTGCAAGACCTAAGGTAGTGAAAGCCATAGTACGTGCATCCTCAAAGCAAGATATAGCATGTATTGCTTCTCCAATATCTAATTCAGTGCCGGCGTTTCCACTAGCATACATCGGGTTGGCATTGAGGAATGTCTCCATAGATTTAATTCCATCAGCTGATAAGATTGAATTCAAATTTGTGCCATTATTCAATGCATTATATACATCGTTCCAATTAGCATAAATAGATTTATCTCTACCGGCGATTAAAACTTCTTTTAAGCTTTCCGAAGCCATCATTTGATTCCAAGTCAAATTATATTTAGTCATTCCATAGATGACAGGAATGAGGAAGGCTGCGAAGACGATGATGAAGATGATGAAACCGTAGAACATATTGAATTTGAATCCACCATGAGCAAAAATTCCATCTTTTGGATTTCTAGGAGCATTGTTCATGATATCAGGATCCTTGTCATCACGTCCTAAGGCGATGGCGGGTAGTGAATCTGTAATCAAGTTGATCCAAAGCAACTGCATAGCGGTCATAGGAGCTATGATGTTTGCACATGTAGCTAAGAACATGACCAGGATTTCAGCAAAGTTGGATGAAAGCAAGAAGAAGATAGTCTTTTTGATGTTTGAATAAATACCACGACCTTCTTCTACAGCTTTTTCAATAGAAGCGAAGTTATCATCGGCTAAGACGATATCAGCAGCAGATTTTGCAACATCAGTTCCGGTGATTCCCATAGCGATTCCGACATCTGCGGCTTTTAATGAAGGAGCATCGTTAACACCATCACCTGTCATTGCAGCGATTCCACCGTTAGCTTTGATAGCCTTGACGATTTCGACTTTGTTTTCAGGTGAAACACGAGCAAATATTCTCTTGGTCTTGACCAACTCTTGAAGCTGTTCAGGAGTGCATTTATCTATTTCAGCACCGGTCATAGTTTGCTCAGGAGAAGTAGCAATTCCTAACTCTCTTCCGATGGCTAATGCAGTATCGGCATGGTCACCAGTGATCATAACTGTAGTAATTCCAGCACGATGTAGCTTTTCAACGGCAGGCTTAGCCTCTAAACGAGGAGGATCAATCATTGCGACCATTCCGACATAGATGAGGTTATCCTCATTTATTTTTTCACCATTATGGATTGCAAAGGCTAATACACGGAATGCTTGTTGTGCTAATTCTTTAGCGGCATTGTTGATATTAGCTATATCACCATCGGTGATATCTCTGACTTCACCATTGATTAAGATTCTATTAGCATGAGAGAGAATTGAATCCAAAGCACCTTTGGTGAAGATGATGGTTCCATCAGCTTCACTGTTTTTGAATTCATATTTCTTCAAAGTGGCATTCTCAGGAATGTCTTTGATGACATGCATAGTAGACATCATCTTTCTGACTGAATCGAAAGGCATCTCGTCAATTCTGGGAAGAGAAGACTTCTCAGTCTCCTCTTTTTCAATATTGAATAGATGTGCAAAATCCAATAAGGCGATTTCTGTAGGATCTCCGTATCTATCTCCATTGATAGAAGCATTGGAGTCTAGCATCATTCCTTTGGTGACTAATTCGAATTCTTCACTATGGATATCAACTTTATCAGCATCGATGATTTGATTGTTGGCGTAGACCTTTTTGATGGTCATACGATTTTGAGTTAAGGTTCCAGTCTTATCAGAGCAAACATAAGTGACAGCACCTAAAGTTTCGACAGAAGGCAACTTTCTTACGATGGCGTTGACTTTGACCATCTTGGACATACCCATGGCCAAGACGATAGTGACGACTGCAGGTAAACCTTCAGGAACAGCTGCGACAGCCAAAGCGATAGCAGCAGTGAACAAGTTGATGATATCTTCAGGCTTGAATGTTCCATTCATGAAAGAAGGAATCAACCAGAGCAATCCAACGATGAACATTGCGACGACGATTCCGATACAAATGAATCCGAGAATCTTTCCTAATTCAGCAAGCTTCTTTTGCAATGGAGTTTCTTCATTGCTCTCTTGAAGCATGGAAGCAATCTTACCTATTTGGGTATTCATTCCAGTACCCACGACTATTCCTTCTCCACGTCCGTAAGAAATAGGACATGAAGAGTGAGCGATGTTGGATTCATCTCCGACAGCATGATCGCCTTTTAATAAGGCATTGCAGTCTTTCTCTGATGGAACGGATTCACCTGTCAAAGAGGCTTCATCAGATTTTAAGTTGACTGATGTTGTCAAACGAACATCCGCAGGAGTAATGGTTCCTTCTTCGAGGATAACGACATCACCCAATGCTACTTCAGTAGCCTTTACAGTCTTCAATTTTCCATCACGTCTAACTGTACATGAAGGTGAAGACATCTTTTTTAAGGCTTCGAGTGATTGAGCAGCTTTAGCTTCTTGGGCAGTTCCGATTACAGCATTCAAGATGACGATAGCTAGAATGACTGCAACTTCTGCCCAGTCGGCTACTTCATTTCCATTGATGATTGCAATCACTGCATCGATGACAGCTGCAACTAAGAGAATCAAGACCAATGGGTCTTTGAATTCCCCTAAGAACATTTGCATTACGGTCTCTTTTTTAGCTTCTATTAGCTTGTTAGGACCATAAGCGTTCAAACGTTTTTGAGCTTCATTTTCGGTCAATCCAATTTCGGGATCAACTTCGAACTTAGCTTTGACATCTTCGATGGTTTCTTGTGAAGCATCGAATCCATCTAAAAACTTCTTCTCAACGAGAGACTTTTGATAGTTTGGGTCTTTTTGAAGAGCTTTTTCTTCTTTGGCCTTCTCTTTCATCAATTTCTCGGAAGATTTAGATTGTTCTTTTTCTTCCATGTGTTCTTCCTTTCAATCAAGATTTCAATCTTGACGCACAAAATATTATAAATGAGATATATAAAAACTACTTATGGAATCTCTTTCAAACCAAAGAAAAAAGAATGAATTTTATAGTCATTTTTTACTACAAAATTCATTCGAAATTTTAATAAACTAAAGTCGGTAAAAAGTAAAAAATATCGTTTTTATTTCAAATATTTTCTCAAGATATCTTCAGCAATCAAAACACCGCTGGCTGAAGCTTGAGCAAGACCTCTTGTAATACCAGCTCCATCACCACCACAATAAAGATTGGATATCTTCTTTGTCTCTAAGTTATTGTTTACTTCTGGTCTATCGGAATAGAACTTAGCTTCAACACCATACAGAAGAGTATGTTCATTTGCGATGCCAGGCGTTACATAATTCAAAGCTTCGATCATCTCTATAATTGACTTTAAAGTCTTGTATGGCATGCAAAGAGACAAGTCTCCAGGTACTGCATCCTTCAAAGTGGGCTCGACAAAGCCTTCTTTGATTCTCTTAGGTGTGCTTCTCCTGCCGTTCTTTAAATCACCATATCTTTGAAGTATGACTTTTCCACAAGCCAATCTATTAGCTAAGCTTGCAACGTCTTTGGCAAATTGGTTAGGATCCTTGAAAGGCTCGCTGAATTCATGAGAGACCAATAAGGCGAAGTTTGTGTTTTGACTTCCTAATTTTGGATTGGCATAGGAATGACCATTAGCTAAAATGACACCATCCTCATTTTCCATGACGACATGACCAGAAGGGTTAGAGCAGAATGTTCTTACGATGGTTCCTTGGGTTGTGTGGAACAAGAATTTCCCTTCATAAAGATTCTTGTTGATATCCTGCATTACGACATTAGTAGTTTCGACTCTAACTCCTATATCGACTCTATTGTTCAAAGTTCTAACACCATGATTATTGAGCATCTGTGAGAGGAATGTAGCTCCTTCTCTACCTACACCCATAATGACATTCTTTCCTTCAATTTTAGAGTTGTCTTCTAAGATAACACCTTGAATTTCGTCATTGTCATTTACTTCTATATCAGTTACTTTGACTTCGAATTTGAATTCGACACCTTTGCTTTCAAGATATTTCCTAATCTCAGTTAATATATGGTAATTCCCATCAGTTCCTAAATGTCTCACTGATGCTCTGAGCAATAAAAGTCCAGCTCCGATTGCACGTTGCTCGATCAATCTGACTTCATCAGTATAAGGATTTGTTATATCTTTTGTAGCACCAAATCCTAAATTGACTTCATCACAATAATTGATGAGAGATAGAACTTCGTTATCTCCGATATAATCTCCTAACCAACCTCCGAATTGAGTGGTTACATTAAATTTTCCATCAGAAAAAGCACCGGCACCACCAAATCCTCTAGTGATGTCATATTTGTCTATTTTCTTTCTAGGCTTTGATTGATCTCTTTTAACTCCAGGAACAGGTCTATCAAAGATATCCTCTCCTTGGTCTAAAATGATGATCTTTAAATTTGGATCTTCACTAATCAACTTATAAGCTGCCATGTATCCACATGGACCAGCTCCGACTATTACTACATCATATGATGACATAAAAAAAGTATCCCTTTAATAAATTATAAAACTAAATCATCATTTATTCTTTTTGTTTTATAGAGATACTTTATAAACCTAATAAGTTTGATATCTTTTCAATTCTTCAGATGAGAGTTTCTTGTCTCTTCTTCTAGTCTTTTCATTAATTGTTTCATGACATATTATCATCAGAGTAGCAAATCCAATCATGAAATAAGGAAGAATAGAATAATTATCTCCTATCGATCTTGCTACTAAGCCGATAAGAGGTGGCATAGATAGATTTCCGACGTATGCTGAAGCCATTTCTAATCCCATTGCACTTTGTGATCCAGCTTTAGAAAATCTATATGGTGTAGATCTTATAATTGCTGGATAAATAGGTGCACATCCTAATCCTACAATTACAAATCCGACCATTGGAATGTATTTATTTACTTGAATCAAAGCTAAAACAATTCCTAATAGAATTATGGACTCTCCCATTCTTATCATCTGTTTCTCATTCATCTTCAACGATAGAGGACCACAAATCAATCTTCCTACTGTTATTCCTATATAGAATGTCGAAGTCAACATAGCAGCTTCATCAGTTGTCGAACCCATATTTTTATTGAAGAAGCTTCCAACCCAAAGACCGGTAGAAGATTCTAAAGCACAGTAACAGAAGAATCCTATGACTGTTAAATAGAAGATAGGATCTTTCAATATCATTGTCGATCTTTTTATTGATTCTTCAGCTTCTTCTTTCTTCTCTTCTTCAGTTTCATCCTTCTTATTCTTTTCCATCACTTTGTTCCATAATGGTAAAGTTGCAAATAAGAGTATCGATATACCTAGTTGAATACATGCTATGGTTAGAACACCATAATTCCATCCTCTGGATTGATTATTCGCATCTATGAAAGCTCCTATGATTAAAGGACCTATAGAAGCTCCTATCCCCCAAAATGCGTGGAGCCAATTCATATGAATAGCTTTGTAATGTAAAGCTACATAGTTGTTTAAGGCTGAGTCTATAGCTCCCGCCCCTAACCCTAATGGAATTGCAATCAAGAAGAAGGCCCAACCATATCCTTCTTTAACAAAGGAGAATAATAATAGAGCAATAGCAGTGAGAACTACTGATACAGATACGACTATTTTAGTCGAAAACTTTCTTATCAAATACGATGAACATAATGAGGATATGATAGTACATATAGACACTACTATTCCTATATATCCGGCTAAATCAGATGGAAGGTTTAAATTATCAGCTATAGCTGGGAATGAACTTCCAAGCATTGAATCTGGTAATCCTAATGAAATGAAAGTGATATAGATAATTATTAAAAGTAAAGTAGCCATATTATTAGATCCTCTATCAAAGCTACTCGATTTTAGATTATCTCCATATTTTTTGAAACAAAAACTATAATAATGAATATATAATTAATGCGGTAAAAGTAAAAATTTTCCAATAAAATCAAAGGATTAGTTTTTTCTATGGGAATGCGTTTAGATAAATATTTAAAAGTAAGCCATTTAATTAAAAGAAGAACGATGGCGAAGGATTATATCGATGCTGGTTATGTAAAGGTAAATGGCAAAGTAGCCAAACCTTCCACCGATATAAAGATAGGTGATGAGATTGAGATCTCATCTACTAGTGGTGAAGTTACCAAGGTGACAGTTATGATGACAAAGAGCTTTTGCAACTTGTCTGATGCAGCTTCTATGTATAAGTTCCCAGATGATTTAGGAAGCGGTAATGGAAAAAAGTAACTTCTCATTTGATAAAAGAGTCGAGTCTTTAGGATTGAATAAATCCGATAAAGTTTTGATTGCTTACTCTGGTGGTGGTGACTCGACGTTTTTGTTGATGCAAGCTTTAAATTATTTTTATGATGGTAATATTTATGTCGCTTATGTAGATTACCATGATTCTGAATACACACCTGAAGAAGAAAAGATTGTTTTAGATTTTATTAGGAATAAAAACATACAATTCTTTAGAAAAGATGTGTATTTATCGTGGAAAGAATCTAATTTTGAAGCCAGAGCCAGGGATATAAGATATAAGTTTTTTAAAGATATAATATTAAAAGAAAACCTTAAAGGAGTGTTGGTAGCTCATCATGCTAATGATGATGCTGAAACATATCTTTTTCAAAAGAGTAGAGGATCTATAACAGATGAATTGGGATTGAAATCTATATCTATTCTTTATGGAATAAGTGTTTATAGGCCACTTCTTCCAATAAAAAAATCAGATATTATTAGATATTTAAAAGATAATGACATCATTTATTTTGAGGATCCCACAAACAAGAACTGGAATAGATCTAGAGATAGATTGAGAATGAGTGTTTTATCTTCTGATGATAATGTAGATAAAACATTAGAGCAAAGAAATAGAGATTCAATCAAGAATGACGAAGAGATAGAAAAAGCTAATGAGTTTTTAAACAAGAATAGATATGAATTTAAAGAATATAGAAAATTATCTATCAATATACAAAGAAGATTTCTTTATAAAGCAATACAAATTTTAATAGGCAAAGAAGACAATGATATGGTCGTATCGACGATGAATATTTGCTTTGAATTTCTAAAATCAAATAGAACAGAATCCTTGAAATTAAATGATGAATTATATTTATATAAGGATAAAGATGAATTTTATTTCGGATCACCTATAGAATTAAATGATAGTTATTCGTTTGAAATCGATAGACCTGGAATCTATGATTTCAATTCAATTCATTTGGATTTATCTAATCCATCTTTATATAAAATAAATAAATTTCCAGTATTTATAAAAGCAGTTAAAAAAGGCGATATGATTTCTACTGATTTAGAGTGTAAAGATGGTTGGTTATGTATGAAAAAACATGGAGTGCCAACATATTTGAGAGGATTTTATCCAGCTTTATATAATAAAGAAGGCAATATCATTTATCTTCCTTTTTATGGAGATGATAAATTCTATATTAACGTATATAGAATTTATCCGAAACAAAAGTATTGATATCGTTAATATATTTTCTATTTCTTTGACCGAAATAGAATAAATCTATTGCTGCTAGTACTAATAATCCAGTGGCACCTATAAAGAGTCCAAATATCGTTATTCTGAATGATTTGGTTCCTTCGTAGTGAACTTTAATGTCATACTCACCTTCGGGTACTTTAAATGCTACTAATCCGTCCACATATTCAGGTGTTGTTTCTGAATTCAAAGAGAAATTATTTTCATCTTTGACTATATCTACGACATATCCATCATAATAGAGCTGTGGGATTTGAATAAAAGCTTCTTCAGTCGAGACGATGACATGAAAATCGACTTCTGGTGTTTTAACTCTAGTAACTTTTAATTCGCCCGATCCTTCAAGAAATACAGGTTGGATGTATTCATCTATTCCATGTCTAGGCTTTCCACTCCATAATGAACTGTGTACTTTGTAATACAAAGAATTCGAATACTGCGCTGGCTTATAACTCGAATCGTTGAATACTTTTGGTAGGTATTCATCTTGAGCACCTAAAGCCCAAACTTTCATCACTCCATCATATTCCATACTATCGTTTTGCCAAATAGAATCAGGCTGATAGACATACGCGTTTCTTTTCTCTGGCAAAGCCTGGCTTACGCCGATCAGTAATGCTGCACCAGCGATTGCAACAGGTGTTACAGCAGGTACTTTCTTTAGATAACGTAACAATACACCAACTAAGAAGAAACACATGAAATAGAATAATGACCATACGCGCCAAGCAAACTGTGCATTGTACATAATCGATGGAAGGATTGACCATACTTCTGGAACATAGAGAAGCAATCCTAATAATACTATCGAAATTATGGCATAATACAAATCGATATCTTTAAATAATTTGATCGGCTTTGTTTCATCATCCACAATTAAATTTCTTCTTCCGCCTGTGACTTTGTAGTAAGCAAAGGTGACATAGAAAACAAACATAGCAATACACATTTCAAAAGGCTGGTAGACAAGATTTGAAACTAGAACTAATACAAAAAATTCAATCAATAGTGTTGATTTCTTATTCAAGAATGTTAAATCTAATAGCTCGTCAGCTGTGATAACTAATCCTATTGCAAATAGATAGAATGCTATTGAATACTCGTATGAATCGACAGTTTCTAATGGATTCCATAGGTTGTAATATAGTTGACTTGAGATCCAATTCAAGTGAAGAAGTCCACCGAATGAATTTGTTGAGGCTATGCTATCTTGAATATGTTTTAAGTTTGTCCACATTACTTCATCATCGCAGACTATGTATAAGTCACTTTTGGTAGCTTCTAACATAGGAAGCAAATAAGGAAGTACGAATAAGACTATTAAAACTATAGATACGCATGCATAAATATCTTTTTTCCAATCTTTAATAAAGAAATAAAGTTTCTTTATATTGAACAACATATAAAGTATTGCAAATAAGCAAGTCACTAATGCTGTGAAAGGATGAGAAAGAACGATTCCAGTAACACCTACTATAGTGGATATATAGTGCCAAATTCTTATTTCTTTTTCGTTTAATAGACTATAGACACCATAGAATATTACAGGTATCAACGATATCGCAATTGATTCAGAGAACGCACACCTACATATCATGCAAAAGATTCGATATGGATGGAAGACATAGGCTATTCCTAAAATGAGCCCGCCTATATTGCTTTTAGTCATTCTTTTACCTAATGCATAAGAATAAAAACCACTGATTGCAATGAATATGATATCTGTAGTCTTCATAGCTACTACAGCTGTCATTCCTATGTTGTGAAATAAGTACATCAATTCGCCAGCAAATAAATGCGGTAAAGGAGCATAGAACATATGTGCATTGTATGCTACGTTTCCCATTGCTATCGTATTTGGACCGAATGGGTTCAAACCATTGATTGCGGCATTATAAACGTCATAAATCTCAGATAGATGGAAATGTATGTCATCACCATTTGGCATTCCATTGTTAAAGAAAACATAACTTATAGCAAAGATACATCCTATAAGGACGATACAACTTATTATCTCCTTGCTTACTTTCTTAGTAATGGTCTCTATTTTATTCATAATGATTTGATTGTACTATTTTTCTGTAAAAAAAAGAAATTGAAACGAGATATAAGGAAAGATTCGAGTCGTCTAAGATTTCATTACTAGAAGACCTGCCTGTAGGATTATAGATAGACAAAAAAGTAGAGGAATCCCTCTACTTTTTTACTCAATCGACTAAATTACCAAATGGTTATACGCTTGCTAGGCTCGATATACATCTTGTCGGTAGGCTTGACATCGAAGGCCTCGTACCATTCAGCAAAGTTTCTAGGCTGAATGTTTGCACGGAGCTTATGAGGTGCGTGAACATCGATAGAAAGCAAGAGCTTCTCATATTCAGGGCGCATCTTAGATCCCCAAATCCTACCAAATTGTTTGAAGAATGATTGGTAATCTGGATGTTCTTCATGAGATTCGATTTCGAGTGCGCATCCGACACCACCGTTATCAGCAATGTTTTCAGACACGATCAATTTTCCATTGACCTTTCCACCTTCCATTTCAATTCCATCGAATTCTTCAATCATCTTTTGGGTCAATTCTTTGAACTTCTTGAAATCTTCTTCGGTCCACCAGTTGTTAAGGTTTCCTCTTTCATCGCATTGAGCGCCATTGTTGTCGAATGCGTGAGAGATTTCATGGCCTATTACAGTTCCTATTCCACCCAAGTTTTGAGCCTTGGTTTGATTCAATGAATAGAAAGGAGCTTGGAGAATTGCTGCAGGGAATGTTATATCGTTGACATAAGGGTTGTAGCAGGCGTTGACCATATGTCCAGGCATAGGCCATTCATTTCTATCGACAGGTCTTTCGATGTCTTGAATGTTATAGGCGATTTTAGCTTTAGATATATCTTTAAGAATGTCGTATAAGGACTTAGAAGTGTCTACGATAAACTTGTCGTAGATTTTTCCAGGCTTATCGGGATAACCCATCTTGATGACGATCTTAGATAACTTCAAGATTGCTCTTTCTCTTGTGGCTGGGGAAAGAATGGTGTTAGTGGCTAAGCGTTTCTTATAAGTTGCGATTACTTCTTTAACGATTGAAATTGTATCTTTCTTAGCTTTTCTTCCAAAATAAGTACGTCCGTAGTAGATTCCTACTGGTTCGGAGAAGATCTTATCTGAAGCTAAACGATATGCTGCTTTTTCTTTCGAAGAAGCCTCTTTTTGTCCAGACAATGCACGGCCATAGCTTCCACCGAGAATTCTCAATTCATCAGAAAGGTAGCTGGTGGCAGATAATAATGTATTTACATAAGCCCAATGCTTGAACAATTCAAATGTATTTTCGTTGAATAATCCTGCAAATTCATCGAAGAAACGAGGATCGGCGACGATGACTGTTTGAGGGTTGAATCCAAAGACATCAAATAAGAACTTTTTAAATGCAAATGCTCCGGTCTTCTTGGCGACGACAGTTGCGAGCATGGGATTGTACATTGCAGGATAGTCGGCCCATTCCTCTTGGCTCTTTACTTTAGCAGCAATTAATTTATCGTAAGCCAAAGTATCATCTAAGAACTTAGCTTGATCTTCTTCTGATAAATTTGTCTTTGCTAAAATTTGTTTGACCATAGTAGACCACATGCCGATGAGCTGAGGGCCTTGTGGGTTGTCATCGGCATAGTAGGTTGTGTCGGGCAAAATTGTAGAAGGACCAGTGATCAAGATGGAGTGCTTCTTAGTGTTCTTCATATCGGCTTCGACACCCATGTTGAAAGGAAGTAATATGTCATTCTTGAATAACTCAGCGGAATGCTCATTTAAATTGTTAATATCTTTCAAAGCTAATATTTTATCGAGATCTTTTTGAACTGGCTCTAATCCTTCTCTATCTCTTCTATCAAAGTCTAATGCGACTTTGTACAAATCGATAGCAGAACGAATGTAATGGTTAGGAATTTTCTTAGTTCCGTTAGCCATCTCTTTAAAATCATTCATCAAGGTCTTTTCGACACCGATGTCGAGGTCAGCAAATCCACCTACTGATGTGCGATCAGCAGGAATTTCAGCTTTGGCAATCCATTCGCCGTTAACAGCTTCATACAAGTCATCTTGAATTCTAACTTTCTCTTCTTCCATAATCTTTGCTCCTTTTCTTTCAGCTTTTCTTGGCGTATTAATAACATTTTAAAGCAATATTAAAAATGTTTGTTTGGTTTTAGCGTATTAACAATGAATAATGCAATTATAATTGTAAAGATAAAATAAAGATTTTATGGAACCTATAGAAAAAGAACCTGCCATTAATTATTTTCCTGGTCATATGAACAAAGCTCTGTATCAAATTAAGGATACAGTTCATAATGCAGATGCAGCTATTTTAATCTTGGATAGCAGAGCTCCTTTAGCATCTTTTCCATATGGACTAGAAAAAATAATCGGTGATAAGCCCAAAGTCATACTATTGAGTAAAAGAGATCTAGCAGATCCGATTAAAACTAAAGAATTTATTGAATATTTCAATAATAAAGGCTATTTAGCATTTGATGCCAATTTGAAGAACCCCAAGGAAGCTAGTAGGGTAAAAAATGAATTGGGTAGAATTAGAACTTCAAGAGATAATAAATTTATCAAACTCAATCTTCCACTTCCACCAGTTAAGTGTTTGGTTTTAGGAATTCCAAATGTCGGAAAGAGCACAACAATCAATGTTTTAGGTGGAAAGAATAGAGCAGCAACTGAGAATGTCCCTGGTAAGACTAGGAAGACAACTATGTTTAGGGCAACACCAAGGATTTGGCTCTATGATACTCCGGGAATTCTAGAGCCGAATGTTCACGATAGGGACAGTATGATAAAACTAGCCTTGTTAGGCTCTGTGAAAGACGATATTTTGCCTCATGATTATTTGGCTAAGAAATTATTGGTGATGCTCTCAAAGCTTTATCCTGATGCATTTGAAAAACGTTATGGAATACCTCAATCACTTAATCCCACACAAGCTTTGATAGATTTAGCTGACAAAAGAGGATTTATTCTATCTAAGGATAGACCTGATATAGATAGAGCGCTTCATTGCTTGCTTCAGGAATTCAAGGACGGGAAGCTAGGAGGAATCACTTTAGATGAACAAGGATAGACATTCTTTAGAACAATTTGATGAAGATATAAGAATTAAAAACAATGTGGTTAATATAGCTGGATTTGACGAAGCTGGAAGAGGTCCACTTTGTGGACCTGTAGCATGTGGTGGATGTGTCCTACCCAGAGATTATTATTTTCCTTTTATAGATGATTCAAAAAAACTTACTCCCAAAGAAAGAGAAAAAGCGTTTGAAGAGATAAAAAGAGTAGTTTTGGCATATAGCGTTCAACTTATAAGTCCAGAAAAAATAGATGAGATTAATATTTTGGAAGCTTCTAGATTAGGAATGGAATTATGTCTAGAAGATATTAAAAAACAATTGAATGTCGATTATATAGTTACAGACTATATGAAACTTCATACTGATATTCCAGTTTTAGCTATTCCTAAAGGAGATGCTACTTCTCAATGTGTTGCAGCTGCTTCAATCTTGGCTAAAGTAACTAGAGATCATTATATGGAAGAATTGGATAAACAATATCCAGAATATCTTTTTAAGAAACATAAAGGTTATCCTACCAAAGCTCATATGGAAGTGCTGATGTCTAATGGTGTTATAAAAGGGCTCTATAGAGAAAGCTATAAACCAGTTAAATTAGCTTTGGAAAAGAAAGGCTATCATCAATAAATTTAGAATTCACTTATGAAAACGACAATCTCCTTCTCATTTCTTATGAGAGGAGATTTTTAATGCGTAATGAATTTTTGTTAGCTTTATCGATGAGAGAAAAAGGAGATTGGTCTGGAATATTGAAGGAGATGAAAGATAAAAAAGAGGTTAATCCTGAAGAAATATATAAATGCTATAGTAAGGTTAAAGGGGATTTAATATTGTTCAAGGATCAAGACTATCCCGACAAATGGAATCATATTGTTAATCCACCTCTTTGTGTATATACACATGGAAATAAGAAACTATTATCAAGTCCAAAGATTTTAGCAGTGATAGGGTCTAGAAAAGTAAGTCAATATGGAGATTATATCTGCAAAAAACTCATAAATGAATTGTTGGATATAATGCCTGATATCGTTATAGTATCAGGCTGTGCTATGGGAATAGATAGTATTGCAATGAGACAAGCGATGAATAAAGGTGGAAAAGTCATTGGTGTATCAGGTGCTGGAATTGAATCAGTTTATCCTTTGTCATCAAAAGATATCTATGACTATTGTAAAACGAATAATGGATTACTTTTGAGCGAATACCCTTGCTTAGAACCTCCAGAGAGTAAACATTTTCCGATGCGTAATAGATTGATTAGCGGGATATGTGATGCGATACTAGTCATAGAAGGTGATGAAAGAAGTGGAACTTCCATTTCTGTCGGTTATGGAATAGATCAAGGAAAAACGATAATGGCTGTCCCTAGAGATATAAGAGCAGAAAAACAATTGACTAATAAGTTGATAAGAGATGGAGCAAATCCTGTCCTTTGTGGACAAGATATAGCAGATTTGTTGGTAAATGAAATTTAATAAAAATTTCTAATACCTTATAGGTATTAAGGATGATATATGAAAAATTACCTCTTGACTAAAGGGGCTTATATTTAAATAATAGGTAGACTTTTTAGGGGGATAACTTATGAAACTAGTAATTGTTGAGTCTCCAACAAAATCAAAAACTATAGGTAAATTTTTAGGACCTGACTATAAAGTTATGGCTTGTGTCGGTCATATTTCAGACCTTGCTACCACTGGTCCTGGTGGTTTAGGAGTAGACGTAAAGAATGATTTCAAGCCAACTTATGTAGTTCAACCAGACAAGGTAGAAGTAGTCAAAGAATTGAAAAAAGCTATTAGTAAGTCAGATGAAGTCATATTGGCAACCGACCCTGACCGCGAAGGAGAAGCTATAGCTTGGCATTTAGCAAATGAATTCAAACTTCCTGTGGAATCCACACCTCGTTGGCAGTTCCACGAAATCACAAAAAACGCTATAAAATTAGCTAGCCAAAATCCTGGATTGATAAATATGAGCTTGGTCGAATCACAAGAGACAAGACGTATTATTGATAGAATTATGGGATTTCGTCTTTCCTATCTTCTTCATAAGAAGATTAAATCTCGTTCAGCTGGAAGAGTTCAATCTGTAACTCTTAGATTTATCGTCGATCGAGAGAACGAAATTAGAAACTTCAAACCGGAAGAGTACTGGGAGATTGCAGGTTCTTTTGGACCTAAGAACTTAGAAGCTAATTTGAGTTCTTATCAAGACAAGCCTGTCAAGATTACAAATCAAGAGCAAGCCGATGCTATAGAAGCTGCTTTACCTAAAGACTTCATCATTAATTCTATTGTAGAATCTTCTAGAAGTAGAGAGCCTAAGCCTGCATTCACAACCTCAACTATGCAGCAAGAGTCGTTTAACCAATTCCGTTATTCTACAAAGAAGACTCAATTGATTGCTCAGCATCTTTACGAAGGTAAGGAAATCGAAGGAAATGCTGTGGGTTTAATCACTTATATGCGTACTGATGCCAATCGTTTGGCACCTGAATTCATAGCTGCAGGTGAAGGATTCATCAAAGAAAAATATGGTGCTTCATTTGTCGGGCATGCTCATGTAACATCAAAGAAATCCGAAATGGTTCAAGATGCTCATGAAGCCATTCGTCCTACTGATGTTAATATGACACCTGAGAGAGTTAAACCATATTTATCTAAGGATGAATATAATGTTTATTCTTTGATTTATAACAGAGCAATAGCTTCTTTAATGGCTCCAAGAATTGAAAATCTAGTCACTTTGAAATTGAATGGAAACGGATATATTTTCTCGACGGATTCAGTTACTACACAGTTTGAAGGTTATTCAAAGGTTTATGGACAATATGAGAGTAAGACTGCTAAAGCCATTGATTTCTCTAGTTTGAAGGAAGGAGATACTATAGCTTGTAATAAGATCTCTAAGACTCAACACTTTACCAAGGCTCCAGCTAGATACACCGAAGCTAAAATTGTTAAATTGATGGAAGAGAAAGGAATAGGAAGACCTTCAACTTATTCTTCTACGATTTCAACCTTGGAAGAAAGGGGATATGTCACAGTTGAAAAAGGTGTTCTTTCTCCTACTGAGCAAGGAGAGTTGACAGTCAAGAAGCTTGAAGATTTCTTCCCTCAATTTATGGATGCTAAATATACAGCTGATATGGAAGACAAACTTGATGCTATCAGTGAAGGAAATTCATCTAGACATGATTTGTTGACTTCGTTCTACTCTGACTTCTCCACTTGTATGGATAAAGCTGAAAAAGATATGGAGAAGCTTCCTGATGTTAAGACAGGCGAGAAATGCCCTAACTGTGGAGCGGATTTAGTTATTAGAAAAGGAAGGTATGGTCAATTTGTCGCTTGCTCAAATTATCCTACATGTAAGTTTATTCAAAAGGAAAAACCTGAGATTGTCGAAGGAAAGATTTGCCCTAAATGTGGCTCTCCTTTGGTAAAACGTAAAGGTTATGGAGGAAAAGAATTCATTGGTTGTTCTTCATATCCCAAGTGTAAATATATAGAAGGCCAGGAAGAAAAGGCCAAAAAACAAGTTGTTATTCCTGAAGATGCACCCGAATGTCCTAAGTGTCACAAAGGTAAATTGATTTCTAAGCATGGAAGATTTGGTGAGTTTATAGCTTGCTCTAATTATCCAAGTTGTAGATATATTCAAAAGACAAAGAAAGCTAAAAAAGAAGAGGAATAAAAATAGATATGGCGATGAACATCGATAAATCATATGTTCGTGTCATCGGAGGAGGTTTGGCCGGAAGTGAGGCCAGCCTCCTTTTGGCACGTTTAGGAATAAAAGTAAAGCTCATCGATATGAAGCCTTCTAAATTGAGCAAGGCTCATCACGATAAAGATCACCTCGCTGAACTTGTTTGCTCGAATTCTTTAAAATCAGAAGATCCTCTTTCTGCACCTGGAATACTTAAAGGTGAGATGGAAAGATTAGGAAGTGTTGTCATTGAAGCTAGCAAAATAGCAAAGGTTCCCTCTGGTCAAGATTTAGCAGTAGACAGAGATGTTTTTAGCAAGTATATAACTGATGCTATTAAGTCTAATAAGAATATAGAAATTGTCGATGAAGATGTTCAATCTATTCCAGATGATGGAATATTAACGATAGTATGTACTGGGCCTTTGACTTCGGATGGATTATCAAATTTCTTAGCTGAAAAGATTGGAAAATCTATGCTTTCTTTCTTTGATGCTGCAGCTCCTTTAATATTTAAATCTTCCATCGATACTTCAAGGATGTTTGAAGGATCTAGATACGGAAAAGGTGAAGGAAAGTATTTGAATATTCCTATGAGCAAGGAGCAATATGAGAAATTCAATAATGAATTGATCAATGCTCAAAGAGCTATATTGCATGATTTCGATCATTTTGAAGGATGTTTGCCTTTGGAAGTGATGGCTAAAAGAGGATCTATGACTCTTAGATATGGTCCTTTAAAAACAGTTGGACTCAATTGTCCACCTGATACATATGCTGTAGTTCAGTTGAGACAAGATGATGTGGCAGGAAGCCTTTATAGTCCTGTTGGATTTCAAACAAATTTAACTTTTCCAGAGCAAAAGAGAGTCTTTGGCCTTATTCCTGGATTAGAAAATGCTAAATATGCTAGATTTGGTCTTATGCATAGAAATACATATGTTAATGCTCCTTCTTGTTTGGATAGAACACTTCGTTTAAAGAATGATCCTAATATTTATATAGCTGGTCAATTGAGTGGAGTAGAAGGGTACTGTGAAAGTGCAGCTATGGGTTTATTAGCTGCTTGTTATGTTTATCAAAGATTATCAAATGATAAAGTGGAATATATTCCTGTAAATACTTTGATGGGAAGCTTAGCCAATTATTTGGTTATGTCTTCGCCAAATCATTTTGCACCGATGAATGCTACCTTTGGAATCATAGCTACAACACATAGCCGTAAAGATCATCAACTATTGAGAGATGAATCGTTAGGAAAATTAGATGAATGGGTAAAGAAAAATCTTCATATATAATAGAAGATGGTAATTCAAAAGAACTTTCTGAATTTCAAGATTATCTTTTGAATGTAAGAAGGTATTCATCCAATACAGTTATCTCTTATTCTTTCGATATTTGTGATTTCACAAAATTTATTAGAGGCTTAGGCAAGATATTCAAAGATATTAAAGTCGACGATGTTAAATCTTGGATTTTAGATTTAACTGAAAGACAGATAGGAAAGAGATCTATAAAAAGAAAGATGTCTTCTTTGAAATCTTTCTATGCTTGGATGTATCTTCAAAAGAAAGTAGATTCAGATCCATTTGAATATGTTCATTCTCCTAAAGCAACTCATGCTTTACCTGATTTCTTTTCTGAAAAAGAAATAGATGCTTTATTAACTGCGAATGAAAAAAGAACTGATAAATTGAAAAATCGAGATCAAGCCTTGTTAATGTTAATGTTTGCTTCTGGTCTTAGGGCTAGTGAAGTTGTCAATCTGACATTCAATCAAGTTGACTTCGACAACAGGATAATGAAGGTGTCAGGAAAAGGAAACAAGGATAGACTAGTTCCTTTCACTAATTCTGCTAAGGAATCAATGCTTAATTATATAAATGGTCTTAGAAAGGACTTGTTAAAAGAAGACACTAAATATATATTTTTGAACTCCAAAGGAAATAAGATGACTGTTAGAGGGCTGGAATATATATTGGATGAAATCGAAGCTAAAACAGGATTGTATGGAAAAATTCATCCCCATATGCTTCGACATTCTTTTGCTACTAAGATGTTAAATAGAGGTGTGGATTTAAGAACGATACAAGAATTATTGGGTCATTCTTCTATTGAAACTACATCCATTTATACTCATGTTGCTTATGAAAATATGAAGGAAACATACGAGAAAACTTTTCCTCGTGCTAAAAAAGAAGATAGCAATCCTGACTATGATGAAGAAAGCGATAAAAACCAGTTGAAATAAAAAAGCAATTATGATTAAATAGTTCATCGCTGGCCCAGTGGAGAAGCGGTTTAACTCGGTGCCCTCTCAAGGCATTATTCATGGGTTCGAATCCCGTTTGGGTCACCATATTGAATGAATAGGTTTGATACAGTTAAAATAGCTGGTCAAACCTTTTTTTGTGCCTTTTTTAAACTTTGTACGGCCTTTTTATTAAAAATTGGCATCAATTTATCCTGGTTTTCACTAAAAACGCAACAGTGGGCCAGGATTTTTTGTTTATTAGGCTTTCTTATAAAAAACGAAAGGTCGCTATAAAAAAACGAAAGGTATCAATAAAAAGACGATAGCCCTATAAAAAAGAGAGTTTTGATTAACCCTCAGCGATGTCGTTAACTGGACATCCACCGATACAAATGTTGCTAGAGAATTAATGAATTACCCACTAGAGAATGAAATCTGATGGGTATTTTTTATGCATAAAAGCCATAGTTAAATCGCAAGAAGTTGCGAAAAAATATCAAGTTCATGACAAAACAATTGACAATCAAGCGAATTTGCTAGTATATTATAGTCTATGAATACAAAACTGAACATAAGCTATAAAAAACTTTGGATTCTTTTGGCTGAAAAGAATATTTCCCAAGTTGATTTCAGAAAAAACCTAAATATTGCAACTGGCACTATGACTAAATTAAGACATAATGAAGAAGTTGCTATGTCGATTCTCTTACGAATTTGTGAGTATCTGGAATGTGATATTGGTGATATTTGCAGTTTTGTTTCAGATAATTAATACAGACTTAGGAGGAATGGTAGTATGCATTGTCCAAATTGTGGAAAAAAATTAGCCGATGATGCATTGTTCTGCGATGAGTGCGGAACCAAAATCGTTCGGGGGGGATCTTTAAGTAATATTCCTCCAAAGGAGGTTCAAAAAGAGGAACAAGCTCCAGTTGAGGAGAAGACTCTAGAACCTCAGCAAAATATTGAAAGGCACGTTGAAAAGAAGCCGATAAAAGAAGGTCAAATCCATAAGTGCCCTCGTTGTGGCGAGTTGATTCCGTTTGATGCGGTAAATTGTCCTACGTGTGGATACGAAGTTAGGGATCGCGGTGTCGCAGTATCTGTTCAAGATTTCTTTGACACGTTGCAAACAATTAACGACGAAGAAAAGAAAATCAATTACATAAAAACATATCCAATACCTAACACTAGAGAAGATATTCTGGAGTTCATGCTTTTAGCAAAGTCTAATTATGATGCTAAATATTATGCAACAAATAGGAATATCGATAGTCTCTCAAGCGCTTGGCTTTCTAAGATAGAACAATGCTATACAAAAGCAAAAATCATTCTTAGAGAACAAAGAGATTTGGATACTGTTGAAGAAATCTATAAAGGCATAAAAACTGAGACCAAAAAAGTACAAACCTCAAAGTTGGTGATGATAATTGCAGGTTTGGTATCAATTGTTGTCTCATTAATATTAATTGTTAAATTTAATGTCGAAGAAAACACAGCTCTTGGCATTGCTTTTATTGCGCTTTTAGCAGTTGGTATCGTTTTAACTGTATTTGGGTTTAGGAAAAAGAAAACCAATAAACAAATAGCAGATGAAAAGGCTGCCAAAGAGGCTAAGAAAAAATAGGAGGGATACTCTATGGGTATTTTTGCTAAACAAAATAAAACTGGAGGGTTCGCTGATGTAATCAGATGCGACCAGCCTGATTACCTAATTTGGAAATGGCACCCAAGCGGAGCAGCACAGGGAACGCTTAAACGCGAAACTGCTATTAGAACAAATTCTGTTTTAAGGGTCAAAGAAGGCGAAGTCGCTGTCTTCGTCTACAAACAAAAAGATGGCGCAAACCAAGATTTCATCGTTGGTCCACATGATGAAACAATAAAGACAAAGAACTTCCCAGTATTATCATCTATTATTGGTCTTTGGTATGAAGGCGACACTCCTTTCCAAGCCGAAGTATTCTTCATTAATATTGGAAGAGCTCTTCAAATTAAGTTTGGAGTTCCGTATTTTGATATTGCTGATCCTAGGTTTCCGGATTACGCTGTACCAGTAGCGGTCAGGGGAACTCTCACATTTAAAATTGAAGATTATCGTGAGTTTGTTAAACACTATCAATTAATTAATTTTGAACTTGATGATTTCAAGAAGAAAGTTACTGATGCTATTGTTCGATATGTTAAAGATTCTGTCGCCAAAGCACCGGCCGAAAATGATATTCCCTTAATCCAAATAGAGACCAAAATCGATTTAATAACTGACAAAGCAGAATTAAATGCTAAGGAGCGTTTTAAAGAAGATTTTGGTGTCACAGTTACTGGTTTAGACATAAGTTCTGTTGAACTTGATAAAGACTCAGAACAATATGAACAGCTTGTTTATATCAGCAAACAAATGGTTGCAAGAAAAGCTGAGATTGACATAAAGAACTACGAAGAAACGCTTCGAATTCAAAGAGAAGAAGGTCAATTTGCTCAACACATGCAGACAAAGCAGACCAATATTGGTGCTTATCAGACCGAAGTCCAAGGCGAAGTTGGTGTTGCTGGAGCTAATGCCTTAGGTAAAATGGGCGAAAACGGAGCCGGCCATATAGACATTGGTGGCGGAGGAGAATCTGGCGGTGGAACTGGTTTCAATCCAGTTTCATTAATGGCTGGATTAGCTGTTGGTGGGGCAGTCGCTAAAAACATAAGTGGTACGCTAGACCAATCAATTCCATCTGGCACTGGTGCAACGCCTCCTCCAATTCCTACTGTAAAGTTCCATGTAGCAATCGATGGAAAAGCCACCGGTCCTTTTGAGACAGCTAAAATTATAGAAATGATTAATAATGGTCAGATTAATAAGGATACACTTCTTTGGAAGCAAGGAACTCCTACCTGGGAGAAAGCGCAAACATTCAGCGAATTTGTTACATTCTTTCCGCCAGAAATTCCAAGTAAACAGTAGGAGGGTAATAAGATGAAAAAAATCAATCTTGTCACAACAACATTATTTCTCATGTTTTCTTGTTTTGGTTTAAGTGGATGCGATATTCTTGATGGCCCAAAAATTAAACCCATTTATAATGATTTAGGCCAAATTCAAACTCAAATAAGTTCTGATCAATGCGACGAGAGAAACTATAAAACGACTCTTGGAAAACTGCAACAGGCAGGTTTCAAAAACTTTAAGATTAATTTTATAGGAGATATTATAATAGGCCTTTTTGCCTCTGAAGACGCTATCGATTCGATAAGAATTAATGAAGTCAGCAAATTTGATAAGGACACATATTTCAATGTTAAATCGGTTGTATTTATGGATGTTCATTCAAGCAAACCAGATTTGCAATTAATTACAGAAACGATCGATGGGCAATTACCAATTCTGTATTCCTCTAACAGTTTTAAAGGAACCGATAAATTGGTTGCAGGCGAAAAGTTCACAAATATTGGCTTTACCAATGTTACATATAACCCTATTCAAGATTGTAGTAGTACATCTTCGTATAACTTCAACGATGCCGATGTGTTTACCATCGGTGGTAATTCCAGCTTCTATGATTATTCTTTTTTTGATATTGATTCCAAAGTTAGTATTTCATATCACACTGTTGAGAGCGACTATTGTTCCAGTGGATTAGAACATACGTACAAGGATTCTCCTGCTGTTGAACCGACTTGCACCGAATCCGGATGGACATCAGGCACTTACTGCACAGTTTGTAATAAATTGATTTCTGGACACACAGAAATACCAGCTAAAGGACATAATAAAATAATAGATGTAGAGGCAAGCGAAGCTACTTGCATTTCAGAAGGGCATACAGAGGGATCCCATTGTTCATGGTGTGGCGAAGTTTTATCGGTTTCTGAATCGCTAGAAATTAATCCAAACCATCATAAACATGTGGATATAATCGAAGCAATCGAACCAACATGTATTCTCGAAGGAAGGACAGAAGGGGCTTACTGTAATGATTGTAATACCGTGCTCTCTGTTTCAGAAATTCTTCCGATTAATTCATCAAATCACGTAAATACCCATGTCATTTCAGGAACACCGGCAACATGTATTACTACGGGAATCAGCGATGGATTATATTGTGATGATTGCAAAAAAACTGTTCTCCAGCAACACGAAACTCCTATCGATTCAAGCAATCACACAAATATAATTATTGATGCAGCAATACCTGCAACTCAAACTAGCAACGGAAAAACACAGGGCAAACATTGTGGGGACTGTGGGGCTGTAATTGTTAAGCAAGAAACAACATACTGGCACCCTGATATGGATTGGATTTTAGCAAACAAGGGTACCGAAGCAATTTTAAAAGAATACTATGAGAAAAATAAAAAGAGACGCATCAGCGTCACTTGTCGTTTGTCCAAATGGGCTTTGTACAGCAGTTATTACAGTATGGAGTTTGTCGCACAAAAAGGTTCCGTTGGAAATACTCTTTGTGCTATGGCAGTTGATTGCGACAAGATTTCGAATACTTCAAAACTTAATTCCACCAATCGTTTGGTGCACATAGAAGTTTATATTACTGACTATTCCTTTCCACTACATTACCTTTATATTAACGTACTTTCGTTTATGTGGTTTTCCTAATTTAAAAAACTAGTGACACAAAACGTTGATATTTAATTGTTTCTGTTAAGAATAGATTTTCCGGTGACAGAGATTTAATTTGATTTTTAATTGTTTTAGGAATATCAAATTCATTTGCTTCATTAATAAATATAGACCCCTCCAAACCCGCCATTCCCAATCATCCCAACCCAATCATCCCAATTCTCACTCATTTCAAAACCCATCAAAATTATCAAAAAAATGGCAGAATTTTAATAAAACTAGGGTGTTTCAAGGGTGTTTCAAAAGTGTTTTAAATTTTTCTTAGGGTGTTTCAAAAAGTATCGAGACTAGTGTTCTTATACATATTGAATGAATAGGTTTGATACAATGCTATCAAGCCTTTTTTTTGCTTTAGAACCTTTAAACATTGTAATTTGCCCATATTCTGCCGATTTTTGGCGATTTGCGGGCTTTTTCTTTTGCCTTTGGGTTTTCCTTTATGCCAAAAACAAGGGTGGACGTGTGCCAAACAGCGAAGGATCAAGCGACAGACCAAACGATTACCTTTAAGGGTGCGACGAAAAACACGATTACAGACGACAGGGGTGCGAGGCGAAGCATGACCACAAAAAACTAAGGGTATAGAATAGTTTCTATTGTCTTATAAATTAGTATAAATAAAAATATTATGCATTTATCATGTATTAATTTTTACTTTATTGTGTGATTACTGACGTTTTTATCATGTAAATTTCTTGACATTTCGGGTGATGGCTTCATTTTATGATTTGAAAATGCCCTTTTAATTAAAGGAATTGGGAAATATAAAGTAGTATTGATGTGAAAGCAAAAATAGTTTTTAAAGCCCATGTCTTTATAACTTTAGTGACCTATTATTATTGATTCGCTCACATAAATGATATAAAATGAAATTGTAAAAAATGCAGTGCCACTGCAGAAATTACAGAGGAGATTACTAATGATTCCTAGATTTATAACTAAAACTATTATTGATTGTGTTAAGCATTTTCCAATAACTTTACTTACAGGGCCAAGGCAAATTGGTAAATCAACTGAATTATTCAATTCTTTTAACTCCAAAGGTTTTAATTATATTTCACTTGATGACTCATTTAACTTGGCTTTTGCAAGAAAAGACCCTAGAAGCTTCTTGGATCTTCATCCTTCTCCATTGATTATAGATGAGGCACAAAAGGCGCCAGAACTATTTGTTGAGATAGAAAGAATAGTAAATGAATCTAGATTAAAGAGAGGGAATACGGAAAGCAATGGCATGTATATATTGTCTGGATCCCAAAGAAAAGACTTGTTAGATAGAGCTGAAGAGTCTCTCTCCGGAAGGGTAGCTATTCTAGATATGAATAATCTTTCAATAAATGAGATTTTAGGGAAGGATAATTCTCCTTTCGAAGTTAATCTTGCTAAAGATTCTCAAAGAAGCCTTAGATATACATTGAATGAATCTCAAGCTTTTGAATATATTGTCAAAGGTTTCTTTCCTGTTCTCTATGCTGATCCTTCTATAAATATTTCTGTGTTCTATTCATCTTATATAACCACTTATTTAGGAAAGGATCTTAGAGACTTAATAAATATAAATGATGAATTTAAATTCTTGAATTTCTTAAAACTTTTAGCTTCAAACACAGGTGAAGAATTGGTTTATGATAACTATGCCAAGAATATAGGCGTTTCAATAAACACTATAAAAAGCTGGACTTCGGTTCTAATAAAGACAGCAATCATTTATTTAGTAGAGCCATACAATGAGGAATCAATAGTAAAGAGAGTGGTGAAAAGACCAAAGATGTATTTCTTTGATACAGGATTGGCTGCTTATCTATGTGGAATAACTGATGCTAAGACCTTGCAAAACAGTTTCCTCAAGGGAAGATTCTTTGAGACATTTGTCTTTAATGAGATAAGAAAGTCTTTTATGAATGAAGGGATTATGCAGGCTCTCTATTACTATAGAGATTCTGAGCAAAATGAAGTAGATATGATTTTAGTGAGAGAAGGAAAGATCTCATGTGTAGAGATAAAAGCTGGGCAAAACTTTAATGCTTCGGATACTAAAGCATTTAAGAAACTCATAAATTCTAAATTTGTACATGGGAAAAACGCAATTGTCTGCACAGCTGATAAGATATCGATGCTTAATGATGGTACTTTGCTTCTTCCTATTTCGTCAATCTAATCCACTCTTCCCACGCAGTGCTGAATTAAATTTATCATAGTATCCATTTCTTCTTTGCAGTCATTCTTAATCCATCTGAACACTACTGATATTATGCCTTGAGTGAAAAAGGTGAAGATAAATTCCTAATCTTCTTCTTTTACTTTGTAATGGTCTAGTATAGGATTAAATACTCCTTGTTGCATCCTTTGGAAAGACTCTTCTACTTTAAATATTTCAGGTCTTTGTTCGGTGGCTTTGAAAGCTTGTCTATTCTTTTTGACAAATTCTAAATAAGGCTTTAGGAATTTTGGAGTGATGAGATTGAAGTCTTCTTTTTCTCTTTGTGGTAAAGAGGCTGAGAAGTCTTTATTGATTTTTTCCACTGTCTCGATAAGAAGTCTTTATGTTCCTTAATAAATCACATATTACTACATCACGCTTACAACTTTTAATTAGCAAATGATGATTTTATAATGTAAAAATTTGGCATATATGTTGACAATAAACGAAAATAATATAAGATAATAATTGTGGAGGTATTAAAGATGTCTACAACTAATTTAAATATCAGAACTGATAAAGCTGTAAAAGATCAAGCTGAGGCTATTTTCAATGAATTAGGCCTTAGTTTGACAACTGCTGTTAATATGTTTTTAAGAACAGCCATTCGTGAAAATGGCATTCCTTTTGAATTGAAGCTCGATGTACCTAACGAAATAACTGCTAAAGCTATTAAAGAAGGAAAAGAACTTCTTTCTAATCCTAAAGCACCTAAATATACAAGTATGGAAGCTTTGAAAGATGCTTTGAATAAATGAAGTGTAGCATTCAATTTACTAATCAATTCAAAAAAGACTTGAAACATGCCAAAAAGCAAGGATAAGATTTAGATAAATTATTTGAAGTAATCAACATATTAGCCAATGGGGAGAAATTAGACACAAAATTCAAAGACCCTGACCTGTCTGGTAGTTATAAAGGAACTCGTGAATGCCATATAGAGCCTGATTGGTTACTTATTTATGAAATTGATAATAACGCACTAATTTTGATGCTTTATCGTCTAGGAACACATTCTGAATTATTCAAGAAATAACATAAAAAACCAGCTCCTGTAGAGAGCTGGCTTTTTGTTGTGTGACGGGCATGTCATATATCTAAAGGGTGAAAGTCCCGAAT
>ERZ1031719.13-NODE-13-length-100610-cov-29.417175_pt1 | contig 100610 bp, 84 predicted proteins | sample MGYA00516702_ERZ1031719 | MGnify/ENA primary metagenome ERZ1031719 (study PRJEB33719, sample SAMN04261227) | wastewater metagenome | biome: rural village; feature: human; material: feces | host: Homo sapiens | place: El Salvador | collected 2013-01-07 ...
AGACGGGAACGGCATCCGACTTGATGTACTCCTCGATGTCCTGTCTTGGCGACTTTTGCTCGCCAATTCCCAATTTCTTGGCGCGGCGTACGATGGAGTTGAAAGCCTCGGCTGTAAGAATCTTCCAGTTCTTCTCCTCAGGGTTCTCCTCCTTCAGAGTCACTTCTTTCTTCTCCAACTCCTTCTTCTCGGAAATCTCCTTTATTTCGGAATTCTCCTTCGCCTCGGAATTTTCCGGTTCCTCTTCTTCCAGTTCCTTTACTCGTTTGATGCAGATGAACTCGGTCTTTCCGTTCAAAACATTTCTCCGGAAGAGATAAGACTCCTCCAGAAAGCTCTCTACCTGGTAGATTGCCAGCTGATTACCTGTCATCATAGATGACTTAAAATTTCTTTTTTCTTCCATAATTCATGGCTTTTAAAATTATTAATAATGATGTGATTCGCCCTCAAAAAAGATGGGGGTGAAGGGTGTTTTTGAAAGTAGCTTTCTATCCACCCGTAGCCTGAAACTTCCATCCAGTCTTCTCAACTCCGGGTGCAAAGATAATCAATAAGAAAGGCGTTTTCCAAGTTTTCCCGTCTGTCGCACGCCCTTTCCGTTCCATTTGGGAAAAAATCAGAGGGGTTGTGGGAAAAGGCGTGGGAAAATCGGGCAGAGTTCTTCAGTTTTATGGAAAAACATTTGGTGATAATGATAGAAAAACGTAAATTTGCAGACTGATAACGGAACTTCGTTTCGCAAACTATTCACTATAAAACAAGAAATATGCTTCAGACTCAGCAAAACAGACAAGTCCCCGCATTCAGCTACGAGGTTTTCGATCGTCAACTCGACAATTTTGCAATGATGCTCAAGGTGTTGATGGACGGATGGGAAGATTACAGCTCTCAGGAGATGACCTTCGACATCCACTCCCTATGTACCAAGGCTTCCCGACTCTGCTATCTGGCAGATCAGGACCTCGCCTTGCAGCATACCGATGTTTCCCATCATCGCAAGGAGCAGAACGAAACGTATTTTACCTCCTTCGAACTCATCATCACCACCCAGTTTACCAAATTCATGAAAAAAGTCCTTGCCTAGGTCAAGGCTGGCAAGAAAGTAGAAGGACACTCTTCCCCAATGTTCTCCTCAGAAATCAGTACGCTCCTGCCTAAGTTGCAGGACCTGCTGCTGATGGATGGCATGAGCAGGGAATCGATACAGATAATGGTGGGAGATATTCTGAATACGGAGAAGTTGATTCAGAAAAATCATAAAATTACGAAGTTTCCAGGGGTGAGATACGAGGAACGTCTGTGGTATCTCATCCGTCTCTATTGCCTCGCCAGCTATCTGGTGCTGCATTTCCGCAGAGTTTTGCCACGTTACCAGTTCAGAAATGCCACCCGAGGAAGCGGCACGATTAACGGAATGGGCTGTGCAGAAATACATCTCGGAAAAGGAAAGCAGCGAAAAGCTGGAACTGTATTTCTCCAATCTGCAGTATGACAACGATGGAAAACCGCTCAACGTGAACCAATGGCTCCAGGCAAGAAGGGAGTTGAAGCATCTGATGTCCCAGAATCTGCTCCTGCTGTTTCTCAATAGTGCAGATGACGTGAGCCAGTTGGGTGCTTCGCTGATAAAAGTGAATTTCTCGAATGATGAATTCATGATGCTCGTGGATGCTGTGGCGAAATACCAGCTCATCACGGAGCATATCCGTGCCATAGAATTTCCGGAGGAATTCGAGCAAGACCTCCATAATGAGGTGTTCTATCTTACGGTGAATGGCCGTTCGGTGGATCTGGAGGAATTGAAGAAATCCATCTCCAAGATGGTGAATCTGGTTTCCAGGAAAAACCACTGGTTCTGCGTATGGAGCGTGCTGAAGCATCTCAACCTGATCAAGCATGAGAGCACCTTCGCCACCTTTGCCCATCAGATGATGAGTGACGACTGGTTTGACAACATCGATCCTCGTCTCCACTTTACGGGAGATAATCTAAGCGATTATTCCCGCTACTTCAATGAATATGATTATACCGAATGGAACGAGGAGATGTTTCTGGAGAAGAAGGAGCTGTATGGGATGACGAAGTGGTCGCCTAAGCTCTATCAGAATTTCTCCTCGCTCTGTGCCAGGATGATGCAGGCCATCTGGGACTACAGTTTCTTCGGCTAGCCCCCATTGATACAGGTTGATGGCAGCAAGAAAAACACATTTAAATGCCTGATTTACAAAATAATATTAAAAGTTCACAAGTTTGTGGTCCACAAATTTGTGAACTTTGTTTTTTTGCTTATCTTTGCATCCGTAATCAAGTAAAAAGATTATCTCATATTTGTAAATACATTTTTACTTTCAAAGAGTTCTAGAACTTTCTTTTCCAATGGAGTTTTTCTAACTTCATTATGCTGTTTCCAAAAATTAGAATCATATTTCATTGAAGATATAATTTCTTTCAAATTATAATTGTACTTAATCCGTTTTTTACGCTCTATTTTTTTTTCACCAACATTATAAATTAAAGCTTTTATCACTATATCCTTTCCCAAATGTCTATAATTCCCACTCAATTCTTCAGATTCGATTTCTGTAAATCCTCTTCTATTGGTGTATACTGTATTAATCGATAATGTCAATGGAATTTTTCTTTTTCCATAAGACAATGTTGAATTACGTAGATGACCTTCATATCTCAGTATACGATAATCTACACCATCTATAAACAGTTTTCCTTCTATAATAACTTTTTTAACATTTCTTTTAGCTTTAAATGTTATGACATAAATATTACTATTCGCACCTGATAAAATAGTATAATCGATATTATAATATTTCTTATACTCTCTTGTTAAAAAAGGAATAGGCATATTCTTCGTTATTTTACGTGCCAAAAGCCCCACTTGCACCAAAGAAAAGAAATTAGTACAGTATGACAAATCGCCGTCTTTACCTGTTTTCAATGTAGCATAACGTCCTGTTATCAAAGATAATTTTCTTAAAGAAATTTCCGATTTTGCATTAAAGAATGTTTCAATATATTCATTACATGTTCTGTCATTCAATGTGACCTGCCTATAAATAAAGTCTGACTCTTTATTTTTATAAGATTTTGCCTCTAAAAGCAATTGGTCCATAGCCCTCTTTATTATTACATCTATTGGGTACGCCGTCACTTCATGCAATTTTACGACATATGGTTTCATTTTTATTGTACCATTTAAACGAGATAATGGTATAATTAGTTCATGATAACCGACATAACTTATCTTTGCAACTCCTTTCAAATTAGTATCTAAAGTAAAGGCACCATCTGCATTAGTCACCGTTCTACAATCTTGACTAACAAAAACTGTAGCAAAAGGTAAACATGCATTTGTTTCTTCATCAACAACATATCCTTGATAACATTGAGGATAAATGTGCAAAGAAGAAAACAGCAATACAAAAAATAACAAATATTTTCCCATCTTATTAAGTATTAGCTTGCGCACTTTTATGATATTAAATACGCATCATAATCTTTTTTGAAATTTAATTTTGGCAGCAAAATTAGTGTTTTTTGGCAAAAAGGAAAAACAAAACACTTGACAAAGTGTTGACATCCCCTATTTTAAGCAATAAATTAATAAAAGAATTTGCTATTTTACATTTAATTTATTACTTTTGCCACATGAAAAAGATTATTATCATATTTTTCGGACTTATAGTATTCCTCTCTTCATGTACTAATCATGATAGAAAGATTGAATATTCTACATTAGAAAATAATGTAGAAAAAAATCCCATGGAAACATTAGATAAAATTGACAGCATTCTAAGAATATTAGAAGATGACAATATATCTGACTATATGCATTTAAGTTTATTAAGATACCAGGCAAAAGACTTATTGGATAAAAACATATCCAAAGAGCAAGACATAAAAAAAATTAAAGCTATCACTCAATTTTATAAAGAGCAGGAAAATAATCCTAAATTATTAAAATTGTCACTATATTATTGTGGCAGGATTTACTCTGAGCAACACGATGCTCCATCTGCTTTAGATTATTATGAGCAAGCGGTAAATATTAATAACAAGAATCTTGCATTTGACTCTAAAATTTATAGTCAAATCGGTTATTTATTTTACTTTCAAAACTTAAATAAAGAAGCTTTCCAAAACTTTACTTTTGCCTACACTTTAGCAAAAGAAGCTAAAGATACTATGAAAATAGTAAACGCAATGAAAGACATTGCATCTGTAGAAATAGCTAACAACAACTATAATAATGCCATAAAAACGCTGGCAAAAGCTTTGAATATAGCAAAATCCACGACCTTATGCACTCAAAGACGCATCAACAGTATTACATCATATTTGGCCATGGCTCTCAATCAAAATGGAGAATATACTAAAGCTAAAAAAATTATCGAGCCAGTACTTAAAGAAATACATCCATCAGACACGAGTGCTGTCTTCTCTATCTATGCCGAAATTTTAGAAAACTTACAATATGACTCCGCTGCATTCTATTATAGGTATCTCTCTGAAAAAGGTAGTATCTATGCACAAGAAACAGCATTTTCGTATCTAACAGAAGCAGCTATAAAACATACTAAAAATGAGACTGCACTGAAATATCTACAACAATACTTCAATGCAAGAAACAACGTAAAAAAATATACCTATACCAAATCATTATTACAAGTAAGCAAATTGTATAATTATCAACAACAGATAAAAGAAAGAGAAATTGTCAAAAACGAAAAAAAAACAATCATCTATATAGCAAGTATTATAGTTGCACTATTAGTCATTGCCATTCTTCTCTGTTTGTTAATAATTCAAAGAAAAATACAACATGAAAATATACAAAAAAAGCGCATTCAGATACTTCAAAAAATACAAAAAAATATACTCCAACAAAAAGAAAAAGAATTAATGACTATAAAAGATAAAATAGCTTTTTGGGAAAATCAAATAAATAGCACTCAAATTCAAAATCAAAAATTACAAGAACAGCTTGCAAAAGAAGAAGAAAACTATGCTATAAAAAATGCATTATATACTATAGAGAAGAAAGAACGCAATGTAGCCTTTAATACCTTATCAAAAACGGATATTGTTAATAAAATTCTCTTGAAGAGTAAAGCAATTCAAAGAGAACATTTGACTACTTCAGAAAAGGATGAAGTTATTCAAGTGTTCAAAACATATCTTCCTAAATTTATAGACGATTTAATGGCTTTATATGATTTAAGTTTACAAGAACTACTTGTTTGTCTTCTCCTAAAACTTAATATAAAACCTTCTAGCATTAGTTATTTGCTAGGTACTACAATTTCTTCTATTTCTAAAATTAGAAGTCGTTTATATAAAAAGATATTTAATAAAGATGGTGGAGCAGAAAAATGGGATGAATTTATTCGGTCATTGTAGCCAACACCTTACACCACTTATCTTCGCATCAATTCAAGCTTAAATAAAGCATTTAAGCGACTGATTTACAAAATAATATTAAAAGTTCACAAGTTTGTGGTCCACAAACTTGTGGACTTTGTTTTTTTATCCGAATATTGCAGATACGGAATATAATGGATAATTGGCAAGCCAATCCTGCTCCCTGTAAGGTGACATGGATAGGCGCATACCTTTCAATCCCTGATTGCGCTCCACAAACACCCTCAGACTCTTAGCCTGTAAAGGTCGTTGCTTGCTTTCCATTGATATAGGTATTTGATGGCATTTCTCTTCATAACTATCTGATTATTTGATATTTCTGAATGCAAAGATACATTTTTTATTTCAAAGAGCACAAAAAGTCGTCCTTAAAAATGTATAAAACTACAAAAAGTCGTCCTTAAAAGTGTAAGAAATCACAAAAAGTCGTCCTTAAAAGTGTATTTTACCCTTCGTCGCCTTGCTGAATTTATACATCAAATGCAACATTGCATAGCTTGGCAACGTATTGTATTCCATTTCTCGGCCTTCTGCATCAGCTTGCCTTTGCAGAAAGAACGGGTTAGCGAGGCATTCCATATCAGATCGCTGGTGTTAAACGACTTCTCGCTGTAACCGCGCCTGCAATATTCCTTCAGGTCGGTAGAGAGTGAAATGCACAGAGACAAGCGTGTCGCCACGATAAGCCAACTTCACCTTAGTGCCTGTCACCACCACGTCATCGAGGGCAACATCCCTATTGATTTTTTCTTGAGCAAAAGATATAAAAAAAACTCTACTCGCATTCCTTTTCTAAAAATAAATGACGATTTATTTTGTAATATGCTAAAATAAATGTACTTTTGCACCTTGAATGGGGTTATACCTTATTATATTTAAGAATAAGAAACAAAATAAATAAGATAACAACAATGGAATACAACTTCAGAGAAATCGAGAAGAAATGGCACCAGAAATGGGTCGAGAACAAGACCTACAAGGTGACAGAGGATGAAAACAAGAAGAAATTCTATGTGCTCAACATGTTCCCTTATCCATCAGGAGCTGGTTTGCACGTAGGTCACCCACTTGGTTATATCGCTAGCGATATCTATGCACGCTACAAGCGTTTGAACGGATTTAACGTACTGAACCCTATGGGTTACGATGCTTATGGTTTGCCTGCTGAGCAGTATGCTATCCAGACAGGTCAGCACCCAGAGGTGACTACCGTAGCCAACATCAACCGCTACCGCGAGCAGCTCGACAAGATTGGCTTTTCTTTCGACTGGGACCGCGAGGTTCGCACCTGCGATCCTAAGTATTACCATTGGACTCAGTGGGCTTTCCAGAAGATGTTCAACTCTTTCTTCTGCAACGGCTGTCAGAAAGCTCAGCCTATCGAGAAGCTCATCAAGCGTTTCGAGGAAAAAGGTTCAGAGGGCTTGAACGTAGCTCAGAACGAGCAGATTGACTTCACAGCTGAGGAGTGGAACAGCTACGACGACGTGAAGAAGCAGCAGATCCTGATGAACTACCGCATCGCTTACCTCGGTGAAACAATGGTTAACTGGTGCCCAGGCTTGGGTACTGTGCTTGCCAACGACGAGGTAGTAAACGGCGTAAGTGAGCGTGGCGGTTATCCTGTCATCCAGAAGAAGATGCAGCAGTGGTGCCTGAGAACATCAGCCTACTCTCAGCGTCTGCTCGATGGTTTGGAGACCATCCAGTGGAGCGACAGTATCAAGGAAACCCAGAAGAACTGGATTGGCCGTTCTGAGGGTACAGAGGTAGTATTCTCTGTAAAGGACAGCGACGTGAAGTTCACCATCTTCACCACCCGTGCCGATACCATGTTTGGTGTAACCTTCATGGTTCTGGCTCCAGAGAGCGAGTATGTTCAGCAGGTAACTACTGCCGAGCAGAAGGAAGAGGTGGAGAAATATCTCGACTACGTGAAGAAGCGTACCGAGCTGGACCGTATGGCTAACCACAGCGTAACCGGTGTATTCTCAGGAAGTTATGCCATCAACCCATTCACTGGCGAGGCAATCCCAGTATGGATTTCAGAATATGTATTGGCAGGATATGGTACAGGTGCCATCATGGCTGTGCCAGCTCACGATAGCCGTGACTACGCCTTTGCCAAGCACTTCAACCTGCCTATCATTCCTCTTATCGAGGGTGCTGATGTTTCAGAGGAGAGCTTCGATGCCAAGGAAGGCATCGTAACCAACTCACCTGTAGCAGGCAAGAGCAGCATGGACGGTTTCTCTCTGAACGGACTCACCGTGAAGGAGGCTATCGCAGCTACCAAGAAATTTGTTACCGAGAAGGGCATCGGCCGAGTAAAGGTAAACTATCGTCTCCGCGACGCCATCTTCTCTCGTCAGCGCTACTGGGGCGAGCCATTCCCTGTATATTACAAGGACGGAATGCCACAGATGGTTCCAGAGGAGTGCCTGCCACTCGAATTGCCTGAGATTGAGACCTATAAGCCAACAGAGACTGGTGAGCCACCATTGGGTCGCGCTAAGAAGTGGGCTTGGGATGCTGAGAAGAAAGAGGTGGTTGACAAGAGCCTCGTAGATAACAAGACCGTATTCCCACTGGAACTCAACACCATGCCAGGTTTCGCAGGTTCTTCAGCTTACTATCTGCGCTACATGGATCCTCACAACGATGAGGCACTCGTAAGCAAGGAGGCTGATGAGTACTGGCAGAACGTAGACCTCTACGTAGGTGGTTGCGAGCATGCTACCGGTCACTTGATTTACTCTCGTTTCTGGAACAAGTTCCTCTTCGACCTCGGCGTAAGCTGCAAGGAAGAGCCATTCCAGAAGCTGGTGAACCAGGGTATGATTCAGGGCCGTTCTAACTTCGTTTACCGCATCAACAGCGATGACCACGACAAGGCTCCTGTATTCGTAAGCTTGAATCTGAAGAAGGATTACGACGTAACTCCTATCCACGTAGATGTAAACATCGTAAGCAACGATGTATTGGATATCGAGGCATTCAAGGCTTGGCGCCCTGAGTATCAGAACGCTGAGTTCATCCTGGAAGATGGTAAGTACATCTGCGGATGGGCCATCGAGAAGATGTCTAAGAGTATGTTCAACGTGGTAAATCCAGATATGATTGTCGAGAAGTATGGTGCTGATACCCTGCGTCTCTACGAAATGTTCCTGGGTCCTGTAGAGGCCAGCAAGCCTTGGGATACCAATGGTATCGACGGTTGCCACCGCTTCCTGAAGAAGTTCTGGGGTCTGTTCTACGAGAACCGTACCGACAACTTCCTTCCATCAGCCGACGAGGCAGCGAAGCCAGAGAGCCTGAAGAGCGTTCACAAGCTCATCAAGAAGGTAAGCGAGGATATCGAGAAGTTCTCTTACAACACTTCTATCTCAGCCTTCATGATTGCCGTGAACGAACTCGGTCAGCAGAAGTGCCGCAACAAGGAACTCCTGACAGATCTCGTCATCCTCATCGCTCCATTCGCTCCACACATCGCAGAAGAGTTGTGGGCAGCACTTGGCGAGCAGGGCAGCGTTTGCGATGCAGCATGGCCAAAGTATGATGAGCAGTATCTGAAGGAGAACGATATGCAGCTCACCATTTCCTTCAATGGTAAGGCTCGCTTCCAGATGACATTCCCTGTGGATACTCCTAACGAGGAAATCCAGAAACAGGTATTGGCTGACGAGAAGAGCCAGAAGTACTTGGAAGGATTCAACGTGCTGAAGGTAATCATCGTACCGAAGAAGATTGTCAACGTCGTATTGAAGAAATAATGATATAGATAGGGATTGATAAATTCCTCTATAGAAATAATAAAACACATCGGGAAGAATCACCAGAAAATCTCCCGATATGTTTTAAAGAATGACGTGAGGAAATAAAGAAAGACTCCCTAAGTTTTTCCTAAAACCTCACGTTATTTTTTCATCTTTTCCGTTTTGTGCATTTTTATGCAGGAAATATAATATTAAAAAGTTAGAATAATATGCAAATAGCAATCAGTCAAACAATAAAGAATGAGGTCAAGGACTATTTCTACATTACTTTAGGCCTCTTGATTTACACCTTTGGATGGACCATATTCTTGCTTCCATACCAGATAGTAACAGGTGGCGTAACGGGTATTGCTGCTGTCATCTACTATGGCACGGGGATACCTATCTATTTGTCGTATTTTCTCATCAATGCCGCCTTGCTGCTTGCAGCTCTGAAAATATTAGGATTCAAATTCATGGTGAAAACGATCTATGCCATCATCATGCTATCCGTATTCTTAGCTTTGGCGCAAGACTGGATGATTGGTGAAAATGGAAAGATGGTACAGGTACTGGGAGAGGGACAGGATTTCATGTCACTCATCATCGGCTGTCTGTTTACAGGATTATCACTCGCCGTCGTCTTCCTGCATAATGGTAGTACGGGTGGAACGGACATCATCGCTGCCATCGTCAACAAATATCACAACATCTCGCTGGGACGAGTGCTCATCTTTGTGGATCTTCTCATCGTGGGCAGTTCTTTCTTCGTCTTCAATGCCAAACCAGATTTCACTACGATTGATGCAGTAAGAAAGGTAGTATTCGGTCTCTGTACGATGGTAATAGAGAACCTGGTGCTCGACTATGTGATGAATGCCAAGCGAGAGAGTGTACAATTCATGATATTCAGCAAGAAATATCAGGAGATAGCCAACGCCATCGGTATGCAGATGGATCATGGTGTGACGATTCTTGATGGTCACGGCTGGTACACGGGTGATGAGATGAAAGTGCTCTGTATCTTGGCTAAAAAAAACGAGAGCGTCACCATCTTCCGTATTGTGAAAATCATCGACCCGAATGCCTTTGTCAGTCAGAGTGCCGTCATCGGTGTATATGGCGAGGGATTCGATGAAATGAAAGTGAAAATCAAAGATAAAGACATCAAGCAGTTGAAATAACTGCTTGAATGTAGAGTCTTCAATATAGATTTGGTATCAAGTTATTAATATCCATTTGAGAAAATAAAAATTATGAAGATAGTATTTGCAACAAATAATCAGCATAAACTCCAAGAAATCCGTGATATTTTAGGCAGCGACTATGAGGTAGTATCCTTGAAGGAAATAGGATGCGATGTAGATATTCCTGAGACTGGTAACACATTGGAAGAGAATGCTTTACAAAAGGCACAATATATCTACGACCACTACCATATCAGTTGTTTTGCTGATGATACCGGCTTGGAAGTAGAAGCTCTTGATGGTGCTCCTGGTGTACATAGTGCCAGATATGCAGAAGGTACAGATCACGACAGCGAGGCTAATATGGCCAAGTTGTTGAGAGAACTGGCTGGCAAGGAGAATCGTCAGGCCCGTTTCCGCACGGTTATCTGTTATATTGAGAAACAGGATGTATGTCCTTGTGGCTGTACCAGTATCAAGAAGGTACACCAGTTTGAAGGTATTGTAAATGGTCGAATCGCCACCGAGAAGCATGGCACAGAAGGTTTCGGCTACGACCCTATCTTCGTGCCAGAAGGCTACGACAAGAGTTTTGCAGAACTGGGCGAAGAAATCAAGAATGGTATCAGCCATAGAGCAAGAGCCGTGGCAAAATTGGCAGAGTATCTGAAAAAGAAGTAAGGAAGTAAAGAAAAAGAAGTAGATATGAAACGGCTATATTGTTTATTTATCATCATATTATGCCTTGCCATAAGCATCCCATCCTATGCCCAGTTTACGATCAACGGAAAGCATATCATCTATGATAAGCAAAACGATACGTATATGGCTTGCATCCCGGAGGATGCTTTTGGTAAGGATTATGAAGCAATCATCCTGTTGGATATTGCCTCAGATTGGAGCGACCTCAGCATTGATGGCACCCAGATAGCTTACAGCTATACTTTCAAGCAAGTGGAAGGCAACAAGCTTTACTCCATTCATGCCCGAAAAGGCAATAAGGAAATCAATACCAAGATTACCTTCACCTTCTTGCCTCTGCTGGTGCTGCAAGGCTCATTCGGCTATGATTACGCCCAAGGAAGCATGTCATTGTATTCTTCTGATGCCACAGAGCCAACCATCTCCTTAATCAAAGCCAAATGGAGAGGAGGGTCAACTAATACAGCAGACAAGCACAAAAGAAACTATAAAATTAAGACCCTCAACGAAAATGGCAAGAAGCAGGAAATCTCGCTTTTAGGAATGAGAGAAGATAACAACTGGATTTTAGATGCAGGACAAGTAGATTTGTTCCGTCTCAGAAACCGTATTGCCACAGAGATTTGGAACGACTTTTCCACCAAGCCATACTATGCATCAAAAGAGCCAAAGGCTAAAAGTGGCGTAGCAGGAAAAGTTGTAGAAGTTATCCTTAACAACGAGTATCGTGGCATCTATTCACTAACAGAAGCCATGGATAGAAAGGAGTTGAAACTCAAGAAATATGATGATAAGAATCAAGAATTTCACGGACAACTCTGGAAGGTAAGTTCATGGGATAAATCTACCTTTTGGGACATCGAAAAAGACTATGATAATACTCAGGAAACCTGGCATGCTTTCGAAACCAAATATCCAGATATCGAAGATGTAAATCCAACAGATTATAGTCCACTTTATGAAGCCATCGACTTTGTTGCAAACAGCAATGACGAGACTTTCAAGAAAGAAGTAGCTAATTATTTTGATATTCCTGTAATTATCGACTATCAATTGTTTTTGGAAACTCTAAAACCTATTGACAATTGTGGAAAAAATATGTACTGGGGGATTTATGATGTAGCAAAAGACAAAAAGTTAACACTTGCTATCTGGGACTTAGATGCTAGCGTAGGACAAGACTGGCATTGCTCTACTCCACTCCATCCTGACTATGTTTCACCTGATACAGAACTAGGAATAAAAGAAGCTTTTAACTTATATACAAGGCTTTCCACACTAAATGTGGATAACTATAACCAGAAAGTTGCTGACAGATACCACGAATTAAGAAAGACTTATTTCAGCGAGGAAAATCTCATCTCCAAATATCAGAGCTATTATGATATGTTGGTAAAAAGCGGTGCGGCAAGCAGAGAAGAGAGCAAATGGTCAAAAGATTCAGATATAGGAGGTTATCCTCTGAATTTCGAGAAAGAAATTGAATACATCAAGAATTGGATTATCGAACGCCTTAAATATCTTGATACAACCCAATTTCCTACTATAAATGGAATTCAAAAAGTTCAATATCTCAAACAAACAAAGACCACACAAACCTATAATATGCTAGGGGTAAAGGTAAATACATCGTATAAAGGGATCAAAATTATTAATGGAAAGAAATACAATATCTCACAATAAATAGTTATATTTGCAGTTAATATAGTATTAGGCTTTAAAATAACAGACAATGAAGACAATAACATTATTAATTACAATACTATTCATGGTACTTCCCTTATCGGCCATAGATAAGGGAAGTTGGGAAATATACACCAGCTATAATGGTATAACAGAAATCGAACCAGCAGGAAATCAAGTTTTTGCTTTAGCATCTAATGGACTTTTCTCTTATCATATAAAAGAAGGTTCAGTTACAACATATGATAAAGCAAACACTCTTTCTGACTTTGATATTAACCATATTGCTTGGAATAAGAATACAAAAAAGTTGGTAATCACATATATCAATGGAAATATTGACTTATTAGATGCCAATGGAAATGCAGTTAATATATCTTCGTACCAGAAGGCTATGACAAGAGTTTTGCAGAACTGGGCGAAGAAATCAAGAATGGTATCAGCCATAGAGCAAGAGCCGTGGCAAAATTGGCAGAGTATCTGAAAAAATAGAAATAGAGATGACACTCAATATGGCACTCAATTATGATTAGAACACTCAACACTTTACGATTTATTCTCATCTTGATGATTGTGATTTCACACTCGGCACTTCCCATGTCCCAAGGATTACATGATTACTTGGGTGAATGCCCTGTAGCAATATTCTTTGTCATTAGTGGTTTCGTATTGTCATTGAGCAAGGGAGAGAAATTAGAAAAGGAAGAACTAAGCAACAAGCAGTTCTTCCTTTCCCGCATATTCAAACTCTATCCACTACATCTACTGATAGTAGCTTTTTTTATACCCTTAGATTGGCGGTTAGGATATTTAGGAACTTGGATTCAAACCATATTCCATTGCTTTTTGCTACAATGCTGGGTGCCATCTCGCGAATTCATGGCTGTTTTAAATGGATCTACATGGTTTCTTTCAGACATCATATTCTTTTATCTTATATTTAAATATTTATATCGTTTTATTATCAGAAATTCATGGAGAACCATTTTACCCATCTTAAGTATATACATGATAGGGTACATCTTATTATGCTTTAGCACAACCAAGGACTATTCTGCAGGATATATTTATTTTTACCCACCATTTAGACTGATAGATTTCTGCCTCGGAATATGCCTTTATAAATTCTATCAATCAACAAAAGGACAAAAAATATCCGAAAAAATCGCCAAAGGTATATCCTGTTGGCAAGCCTTTATAACAGATACTATCATCGTACTTATGATAGCAACCATGTATGAATTAGCCATCCATAGTAATCCTAATTTTCGATGTGCAGCTCTTTACTGGTTATCCTCTATAATACTTGTCTTTTACACTGTATCCATTGAAAACGGAAAAGGTTGGCTTTCATATTTACTTCACAACAAAATTCTTTTTTGGCTGGGAAATTATAGTTTTGAAATCTATCTTTGGCACATGCTCTGTTTCCGCATCATACAAAGTATTACCCTAAGAATATACGGAGAAGACATATCATATAGTGGCATACAGTTCATGATATCCCTATCTTTCACTATTTTAATGTCATGGATAAGTAAGAAATACATAGTCATCCCAACATATAATAAACTCAAAAACATAGCCTGCAAATGAACCAACTCTCGATATTAATTCCCACTTATAATAAGGTTTGTCTTGAGCTTGTAAAAAACTTGCAGGCTCAAGCATCCCTATTACCATATTTTGAGTATGAAATATTGGTCGCTGATGATGGTTCTACAGATAAAACAACTGTAGAAAACAACTGCAATATCAACAAGTTGCCACATTGTAGTTATATCGAAAGAGAGAAAAACGTAGGCAGATCAGCTATCCGTAATTTTTTAGCAAAAGAAGCCAAATACGAATGGTTACTGTATATTGATAGCAATATGAATGTTATCAATAAACAATATTTAGCTAACTACCAGTATTCTAAAGAGTGTGACGTTATTTATGGCGGTTATCAGGTTAAAAGAAACCAGGAAAACTTAAGATATAATCTACGCTATATATTTGAATGTAAAGGAACCCAGAATGGAGATTACAGACAACGTCAGGAAAATCCTTATGGAGATTTCCATACTTCCAATTTTATCGTAAAACGCAGTATTATGCTGAGATATCCGTTAGATGAGCGTTTTCATCAGTATGGATATGAAGATGTTTTATGGGGAAAGACATTAAAGGAGAACAACATCACCATCCTACATATTGACAATGCATTAGGGTATCAGAACTTCATAGGAAATTGGGCTTTCATCAGAAAAACAGAAGAAAGTCTTCATACGCTTTATCAATTCAGAAAAGAGTTAGAAGGATATTCTAAAATTATTACCTATGCAAAAAAAATAGAGCAATTTCATCTCAAAACTTTATGCCAAAAACTGTTTCCATTATTAAGTTTACCAATAAAAGCTAAGCTTACAGGCAATAAACCCAGCATTTTTTGGTTTAATATATATAAGTTAATGTATTATATTCATTTAGATACCTAACATTAAATACAATGCTTGGTATATAAAATTACGTAGTCCTATGAGTAAAAAGATATTTTTCATATTATTTACCCTTTTGTTTCACCTATCAACATGGAGAGCAGAAGCAGCTATCGGCGATTGGAAAGCCTATATGGCTTACCACGATGTACAAGAGATAGAACAAGTAGGAAACCTCATTTTCATACAGGCTTCCAATGATCTCTATGTATATAATAAAGATGATCAAAGTATTCAAACATTTAGTAAAGTTGATTATCTAAATGATAGCGAAATCCAACATATTGCCTATTGCAAAACAGCAAAAAAACTGCTGATTATTTACACCAACAGCAACATCGACCTGATGAATGTTGAAAACTACGAGTGTACTAATCTATCTGATTATTATAATGCATCAATAACAGAAGATAAATCTGTTAATGATATTTATATAATTGGCAACTATGCCTATTTAAGCAATGGATTTGGTATCATAAAGATTAATATAGCCAATTGCGAAATTAGTGATACATACAATCTTGGTTTTAAAGTTGACTGGTGTGAAATAGAAGGCAATTATATCTATGCTTATAGCCAGACAAACGGTAAATATAAAGCTTTCTTATCATCCAATTTGCTTGATAAGAATAGTTGGACAAGAGTAGGTGATTATATTGCAAAAACTCAAACAGATAAAAGTGAACTCAAACAATTGGTTAGTACTCTAAATCCTGGAGGACCTAAATATAATTACTTTGGTTTCATGAAATTTGCCAATGGACAACTTTATACATGTGGAGGTACTGTTGGTGGACAAAGAAATGCTTGTATTCAACTTCTAAAAGAAGGTGATTGGCATATATTTCAAGACGAGAATATTTCAGAAAAAACAGGTGTTGGTTATAAAGATATAGTTTGCCTGGATTTTGATCCTTTAGATAACAAACACATTTTTGCAGGTGGCAGAAATGGTTTGTATGAGTTTTACGACGAAAAATTCAAGGCATATTACGATACTGATAATTCACTCATACAACCATATAATGGAAAAAATAAGGAGTACCAACTTACACAAGGAGTAAAGTTTGACAGTAATGGTAATTTATGGATTCTTAATAGCCAAGCACCTTCTCAATCTCTAATTGAGTATAACACGAATAAAGAATGGAGTTCCCATTCCAAACCTGAATTGATGAAATTAGATGATAAAGGTTTTAAAAATAAAAGTCTTGGATCTCTGCAGAATATGATGATAGACAGTAGAGGACTCTTATGGTTTGTCAATAACCATTGGACAATCCCTTCACTCTATTGCTATCAAATATCTTCTGATGCAATAAAAGGATATACTTCTTTCTCCAACCAGGATGGTTCTAATATTTCCGTAGGTTCTGTTAGAACTGTTGTTGAAGACAATAAAGGAGATCTCTGGGTTGGTACAAATGTAGGTCCATTATTATTAGAAGCAAACCAAATTACAGCAGACCAAACTGTATTTAATCAAGTGAAAGTGCCTCGAAATGATGGTACGAACTATGCAGACTATCTTCTCAATAATGTGGATATTAACTGTATCGCTATAGATAAAGCCAACAGAAAATGGTTTGGCACCAATGGAAATGGAGTTTATCTTATTAGTGCCAACAATATAGAACAATTAGAGCATTTTACTACATCCAACAGTAAATTATTATCAGATCATATTGAAGCAATAGCCATTGACGACAATACAGGAGAAGTTTTCTTTGGAACAGACAAAGGACTCTGTTCCTATGAAAGCGATATCAACTCCATAAATGACGAAATGACCAAAGATAATGTATGGGCATATCCAAATCCTGTAAAACCAGATTATACAGGAGACATCACCATAACAGGTCTTGCTGTCAATGCAACGGTCATGATTTTAACATCTAATGGTTCTTTGGTACATCAAGGAAAATGTTCATCTGGTATCTACAAATGGGACGGAAGAGATCTAAAAGGTGAAAAAGTAGCAAGTGGTATCTATATGGTTGCTACAGCTACCGAAAATGGAGAAAAGGGAACTGTTTGTAAAATAGCTATAATCAAATGATATCAAATAGGAATTTATATATAGTCAGTATTATTATCAGTATTCCATTCATCTTATGGGCAATATTACAAATATTGCCTACATTTGATGATTGGACAACTTTATCTCTCCCCAATTACGACCCCGATTATCTTTTATATATATTACCATTTGGCATGACCTGGCGCCCTGGCGATGCCATTTGGGGATATATCAATGCTATTGATTATCAGCTATATCCAACATTAAATCATATCATGATTTTCATAGCTCATATTTGTAGCACGCTCATTATTTACAAATTAACAAAAGTATTAGATTTCAAGAAAGTTGCAAGAAATATTGCTACAACATTCTTTTATCTATCACCATGTGCTTTGGGTACGATTCTTAGTTGCGATGCACTCAACCAAAGTTATTCTCATCTCTGGGGAATCTTATCTGTATATTTATACTTGGTACTAATCGGAAAAAAAAGATATATATATTGGCTTGGTTGTGTAACATTAGCTACATTTGCAAAAGATAATGGATTAGCATGGGCTATCATTCCACCAATAATAGCATTTGCATTTAATAAAATAGACAGAAAAACCTTCAAGCAGGATCTTATCATTGGTTTTTCTTGGGCAATTCTATATGGAATCGTTCGTCTTACTATACCTTCAACATACGTTAAAAATGGAAGTTACGAAGAAGATATAGTAAGCCTGCATAGTAGAATTAAAGGATTTACAAGCTGGATTAGCTATACATGGTTTGCTGCTGATTACATAGCAATTGTTCATAAACCAAGCAGAAATCTGATATTAGGATTATCTACCACCATATTATCTTGTATTTTCATGATAAACATCTGGTGGAATCAAAAAATTTGGAAAAGAAAAGAACTTCTGCTGCTTATTTTAACGATGTTTATCGTAGCATCACCACACTTGCTTATAAGCATGAGTATTATGAATACATATTGTTCATTGGGAATTGCTACATTGATCATCGGCTTTTTAGCAAATGAATACCAGAAATCGGAGAAGAAACTTCAATTTCTATTTATATTATACGTTATTGCAGCTATCATAACAGACGTTCACCACTGGTATAAAGCCTGGCAAACCTCTCTTCCTGGCAGAGATATAGCTATTTCAATAGTAGAAAAAACAGGAAAGCCAGCCAACAAGGTGTACTGCATTATGGTAAAAGACGATAATCCTAAATTCTCTTCATTTTGCGTACCTACAAATGAAGCTATCGGATGGGGGCGTTCTGTTTGGGCAATTACAGGTTATAAATGGCCTAAGGAAATACAAGACACGACACTGGATTGTACACCAACAGCTGGTCAAGAAGCTATAAATTTAGCTTACACTATCAAAAAGACAAATAAATTCGACTGTATATGGATTATAAACAAGAAATATGTAAAAGTGATAAGATGAAATTGATCTCTATCCTCATTCCATGCTATAATGAAGCCGGTAATCTCTCGTTGCTATATGAGCATTTATCAGCTTTCATCAACAACCATTCATTATACCAATGGCAAATTCTCCTCATCGATGATGGAAGTAAAGATAATTCGCTCCAAATAATAGAAGAAATACGTAAGAAAGACCAGCGATTCTGCTATATTAGTCTTTCCCGAAATTTCGGTAAGGAGAATGCAATGCTTGCAGGATTTGACCACGTACAGGGAGATTGCTGTGTCATCATGGATGCTGATCTACAACACCCTATAGAGGTAATTCCAGAGATGTTGAAACTTTGGGAAGAAGGGTATGATGACGTATATGCCAAAAGAAAATGTAGAGGCAAAGAAAGTTGGTTGAGGAAAAAACTTTCTCTCTCCTATTATAATATTCTGCAGAAAATAGCAAACGTAGATATATTACCCAATGTAGGAGATTTCCGGCTTCTGGACAGAAAGTGTATCAATGCAATGATAGAACTTCGTGAAACTCAAAGATATACAAAGGGCTTATATTGTTGGATTGGATTCAACAAAAAAGAAATAGAATTTACACAAGGAGATAGAACACAAGGAACTTCCTCTTTCAATTATCATAAACTCATCAATTTAGCAATAGAGGGAATTACGTCTTATTCCACTGCTCCTTTAAGAATATCCACATTATTAGGAATCATCGTTTCGTTCTCTGCTTTCCTATATATGTGCTATATATTCATAAAAACTATCATTTTAGGAGAACCTGTACATGGATTTCCTACTCTCATTATTGTCATCCTATTCTTAGGAGGAGTACAATTATTATCACTCGGAATTATCGGAGAGTATTTGGGCAGAATATTCTTAGAAACTAAACATAGGCCCATATATCTTATCAGAAAAAAAGAAGGTATCTGAGATATATTAAGAAAAAATAATGATCATGAATATAAAAAAAATAAATATTATATATCTATTGATTATCATGGTGGCTTACTATATATTAAGCTACTTGACACCTTTTTGTCTAAACGACGATCTCGTCTATAAGTTTATATGGCCTTATGACAATGATTCATTCACAACTCCTATAAAAACCATCAAAGATGTAATAGAATCTCAATATATACACTATCATGTATTGAATGGCAGAAGTATTATTCACTTTTTCATCCAGTTATTTGATGGAATATTAGGAAAAGAACTATGCAATATCATCAGTGCCATCATGTCAGGGTGCTTTATTTTCCTGATGGCAAACTTTATAAACAATAAGAATAAGCTATTAACTTATACCCTTATTACTTCGATGGTATTTCTGATAATACCAGGTTTTCACAACGAATTTCTAATGTTTGTAGGTGTTATCAATTATCTTTGGGTTGGAACAGTTACCTTACTATTCGTAACACTTCTAAAAAAATATAAGAATCAGACTATTTCTAAAAAGATATTAGCTTTTTCTCCATTATCTTTTCTTGCAGGATGGCTGCATGAAGGAATTACGGTACCAATATCTCTTTCTTTGGCTATATATTGTATCTATAACTATAAGAATATCATCAAATCACCCATATTATATTGTACACTTTGGTATATTTTAGGTACTGCCTTTTGCATATTCTCACCAGGAACAATGCAAAGAATAGGCAACCCAGAATACACAGGATTTATACAATTCATCACCCAAAAATTATTCATGGGTACAATATGCCTGATGCAGTTAAGAATATCGATTTTGATGATTATACTTGCTGTATTTACATTTTGCTATAAAAAGAATATTTGGAAAGACCATTTATGTAAATATAAATACTTATATTTAACATGGATATTTTCTTTTATTCCTGTTTTTGGTAGTAATACGACAGAAACAAGAACTATTTTTTTTACAGAATGCATTGCACTAATCATTGCCGTTGATTTACTTTTGCCATATTTGAATAAATATGGTAAAGGCACGATTATATGTTGTAATATAGCAACATTATTGGTTTATAGCTTTGTATTAAAGTACACTATCAAGAATTATCAGAACTACAAGTATATCCTGCAACAACTTGAAAATCCTGCTACTACCATCATATCAGTTCCACAAATTTCGGAATTAAACAATAAGTTCTTGAATAGTTACATTAGAGAACCTATCAAATTCGGCCCCTTTGAAAATGCTCAAGGTTTTGTACAAAATAATACACATATTAAATGTATGAAGATTCTTTATCACAAGAAAGCCCTATATCTCCTTCCAGAAGATATCGTTGCGCATATATATAAGAATGATTTAAAAAATAACCATTTCGCCTATAATAAAAATAAAGAAATGATTCTTGTTAAACAAAAAAACAACAAGAAAATCAATAGTGTAACTTTTAAATTAAACACAGAAAATATAAGTTCACTACCATTCTACAAAAGATTTTTAGCATACAAAGGAAATACTTATTCTACGACAAAAGAATATTTCGAAACGATGCCATTTCGAGGAGAGAATTATTTATTCATTTGTTGCCCAACAAATAATATTAAAAGAAGAATTCAAAAAGTAATATATCAGTAATAAGAATATCAGCAGACATTTTTATAAAAATTAGCTTACTCATAGAATTCATAGATAATGAATAGTAAATTGAAAATATATTTTTCTGAAAAGAATAACCAAATAAGTTTGCCATCTCATTATATTTTCGTATTTTTGCAATCATGAAGTTGAGCATCATCATACCCGTATATCGCACACAAAATACACTACAACGGTGTTTAGAAAGTATCTTGTGCCAATCATTCACCGACTATGAGATAATCCTTGTGGACGATGGATCACCTGATAATTGCCCATATCTCTGTGATGAATATGCACAGAAAGATGCCCGAATTAAAGTGATACACAAAGAAAATGGTGGATTAAGCGATGCACGTAATATAGGAATCCAACAAGCACAGGGCGAATATATTACCTTTATCGATAGTGATGATACGATAAAAAATGGTACACTTTCTGCTCTTTTGAAAGAACTGGAAACATATCCTAATACAGATATGTTAGAATACCCTATATTTGAAAGATTTGGACATACTACGAGAGAACATATTCTATCCTTTAAGGAAAACGAATATGATAACGCCATAGATTATTGGCTAACGGAAAGAGCATACAATCACACTTATGCATGCAACAAGATTTATAAACGCTTTTTATTTGAACGAATCCGCTTTCCAAAGGGTAAAAACTTCGAAGATGTCTTGACTACTCCATATCTCATTGGACTATTGCCGATAAATGGAGATTTTCTGATGCCTAAAATCAGAACAACGAATGTAGGCTGCTACGAATACCGCTGGAATAATCAAGGTATTACAGCTAATGCTAAATATGAGGATTTATACCATCTCTATAATGGCCATAGCCAAACCATTCAGGTCATCATGAGCCAAATAGAAACACGGAAAGAACTTATCCAGAAATATAGCCTTTCTCTGCAAGACTTTATGCTGCAGATTCTCAATGTCCTACTCGACCTCTACGAGCTATCAGGCAAATATGAAGATAATCCACCAATTATCCACTATGTTGAAAAACTTGGTAAAGTGGTGAAAATCAAAGATTTAAAACTCAGATTATTAAAATTATTAGGTTATCATAACTTATGCAGACTCAACAGAATTATACACAGAATTTACAGGCACCGATAGTAAGTTTCATCGTTACTACTTACAATCTGCCTATCGATTATATCAAGGAATGCCTCGACAGTATCCTACAACTCTCCCTGAATCCTAAAGAGAGAGAAATTATTCTCATTGATGATGGTAGCGATATCTGTCCTTTGAATGACTTGGCAGAATATCTGACAAATATCATCTACTTGCGCCAACCTAACCAGGGCGTAAGCGTAGCACGCAACTATGGTATGAAAATCGCTACTGGCAAGTATATCCAGTTTATTGATGGTGATGATTATATCCGACAAGCAGCTTATGAGCACTGCCTGGATATCGTGAGATACCATCAGCCAGATATCGTCACATTCAATTACTGCAAAAATAATAAGAATATAGAGCCTTCATACGAATTGCCGACACCTGTTACTGGTACAGATTTTCTTAACAATAACAACCTCCATGGGGCTGCATGGTCGTATGTTTTCCGCCACAGTATCGTTGGAAGCCTGCAGTTTACTCCAGGTATCGTTTATGGAGAAGATGAGGAATTTACTCCTCAACTCTTCTTGCGTGCAGAAAGGATTTTCAAGATCAATACTGAGGCTTATTTCTATAGAGACAACAAAAATTCGGTAAGCCATCAATATCATAAGGAGAAAATTCAGATGCGCATGGATAATAGCCTGGAAGTCCTTTTACATCTTCAGCAACTGTTGGACAAGATACCTGTAGCTGAGCGTCAGGCCCTAAACCGCCGTATCGCACAACTCACGATGGACTATCTGTATAACAATATCCGTCTGAACCATTCTCTGATCAGTTTGAATAAATGTATCAAGCAGCTGAGATCACATGGACTGTATCCGCTTCCTGACAAGGATTATACCAAGAAATATACGATGTTCAGAAAAGCTATCAGTACCTATGTGGGAAGAATCGGACTTTTGTTTTTCATTAAGAAATAAACAAGTTTTCTACTTATCATAATAAAAGCGCCCATTTTTTTAATATTTTAGACTAAACTGATAGTTGATCGGAAAAATGAAAATTCTACTTTTAGGCGAATATAGCAATGTTCATGCCACGCTTGCTGAGGGACTGCGCAAGTTGGGGCATCAGGTCACCGTTTTGTCGAACGGTGACTTTTGGAAAAATTATCCACGAGATATCAATCTGGTAAGAAAGCCGGGAAAACTTGGCGGAATGCTCTATTTGGCTAAGTTATTAACAATTGTGCATAAACTACGTGGATATGACATTGTACAACTCATCAATCCGATGTTTTTAGAATTAAAAGCAGAGCGCATCTTCCCTATCTACCGCTATTTACGCCGACATAATAAAAAGATAATACTGGGGGGATTTGGCATGGATTATTATTGGGTAAATGTATGTTGTAAAGATAAACCTCTGAGATACAGCGATTTCAATATCGGTGATGAATTACGGACCAATGCTGATGCGCTGAAAGAAAGAAAAGACTGGCTTGGAACGGAAAAGGAACGTCTCAATAAGATGATAGCGGAAGATTGTGATGGAATCGTAACTGGACTCTATGAATACTGGGCGTGTTATCAACCAAGTTTTCCACAGAAAACCACATTTATCCCCTTTCCTATCCATACTTATCCACAATATTCCAACATTTCTGATGACATCCCTAAAAAGATAAAACTATTCATCGGTATCAGCAAAAGCAGAAGCGAATATAAAGGCACAGACATCATGCTCAAGGCTGCACAGGCCATTGCTCAGAAATATCCCGATCAGGTAGAACTTCGTGTGGCGGAAGGTGTACCATTTGCTGAATATGTAGAAATGATGAATGGCAGCGATGCTATCCTCGACCAGCTCTACAGTTATACTCCAAGTATGAATCCGCTGGAAGCCATGGCAAGGGGGATTATCTGCATCGGTGGTGGTGAGCCTGAAAATTACGAGATTATACACGAGGATCATTTACGTCCTATTATCAATGTGCTTCCCTATTACGAAAGCGTATATCAGGCACTGGAACAGCTTGTATTGCATCCAGAACTCATTCCTTTGCTCAAGCGGCAAAGTATAGAATACATCAGCAAGCATCACGACTATATCAAGGTTGCTAAAAGATATGAGGATTTCTATCAGGAAAAGTCACCTTGGCGAACTAATTGACATAACAGAATATTGCCCAAATTATAGTCCTTAGTTTGGGCACTTGTTGCCCACCTCGTGAGCAACGGTTGCTCCTCTCATGTTCACCGGTTCCCCATCACGTGGTCCCCGAAGGACCGCTTGAAGGGCATAGCAGGAACTTCTGGAGGGTGACTTTTCCTATAAGAGATAAAACATCTTTTCAATAAGTTCATATCAGTTTATTCTATAATAGCAGTCCAACCGCCAGCCGGAGCAAGATGTATCTGAAGCTTATCGGCAGAACTTATCTGTTGATAAGTATGTTTATAATCAGTAGCCTCACGGTCGGCATTGATACCATCAGCGAAGACATTGGCCTTACCTTTGAATCCAGGAATTTGATCAAAACCCAAATCACCAGCACTCTTAATAAGACTCAAATCAATCATAATATCCCGTTCCTGCCAATTGTTCATCGCCGCAATATACCATTTATTTCCTTTACGCTTCGCCACAGCCACATATTCACCGAGTTTTCCACACAATGGAATAACTTCATCATAAACTGTTGGTATCTGCGCAATAAAGTCTGTACACTCCTGATTCTGCATATACTTGGTAGGACTGTCGGCAAGCATCTGCAATGGAGCATCAAAAAGGGTGTACATCGCCATCTGATGAACTCTCGTACCCTGACTCATCGGATGATCATTATTGCCAAAGAACTGAGAGCGGACGGCATTCACCATCGCACCAGGAGTATAATCGAAGGCACCAGGAAGTGCACGAAGATAAGGAATCGTCACATCATAACGAGGCTGATCATGCAGAGGACCATCAGCAGTACGAGGCTCCCACTTAGAGTTTTCCAGACCTTTTACACCCTCAAAGTTGATAATGTTAGGATAAGCACACTGTACACCGAAAGGACGCATACCATGCAGGTCGAGCAAAAGATGATGCTTTGCCGCACATTCAGCGATTTCATAAACGGAATTGATAGCTTTCTGATCATCCCGGTCGAAGAAATCCACCTTGAATCCCTTGACGCCCATATCGCCATAATGCTTCATGATTTCCTCCATTTTCTCATGTCCACGCTGTACCAGATTACGCCATGAAGACCAGAGGATGACACCTACTCCATTTTCCTTGGCATAATTGATGATGCCAGCCATATCCATCTTATCAGAGAAAATCAGCAAATCTTCAGGATCACTCCATCCTTCATCGATGATGATATATTCCAGATGATTGTTTTTAGCAAAATCCACAAAGTACTTATAAGTATCAGTATTGATACCAGCACGGAAATCCACACCTGTGATATTGGTATTATTCCACCAGTCCCAAGCCACTTTTCCCGGCTTTATCCACGATGCATCCTTGATACGGCACTTAGGACCGAGCACTTTGGCAATATCATTACCCACCAGTTGCTTATCCTCATCCGTAACAAGCACAATACGCCAAGGCAGTTTATTCACTTTTTCAGCGATATACTGAGCACGCTCAGTAGGAACCAAGTTCAGACGGGCATAACCTCCTATCTCCTCTTTTAATGGATAAGGAGGAAAGGCAGCCTGCAATCCTCCAGCATTTTCTGCATCATTTGCCGATTTTCCCTCAGTATTCTTCTTCAAAAGATACATTCCTGGATAATTTTCCACATCAGCTTCCATCACTACAGCCTTTTTTCCCTGTGGCAAACAAACTGCCAATGGAGTAATGGCAAGCGAATCCTGATACATATTGGATAAAGGTGCCTCGTCATAATAAGATTCAAAGGAATAACACCAGCGCTCCCCTCCTCGATTATCATTCACATAAGGTACAAAGGTCTGAGGATTGCCAGCAAAAAGATATTCAGAAGTTTCGTTGATAACTCTATTGATAAGTTTTTTAGGGACAAAACGATAGGAAGCAGCATCATTGAAAACCCGGAATTCTACGTCGTAGCCATTGCCTGAAAGTTTCAGCCCCTGATAAGGGCGATTCGCTTTGATTCCCCAAACATCAGCCTTATCAGCATTTTCTACCTTATTATATATAGAAGCCTTGCTTACCTTCATGTTTTTGCCCAAACACGCCTTGTCCGTTTGAAGGGCAATGGAAGACGGGAGCATGACAATGGAATTTCCACTCTTGATATCCCATTTCAACTCTTTATCCACAGAGATATTGACAACCAATTTTTTGTTGGGTGAAGTAATAGTATATACTTTTGCCGACAAAGGCAAGCCGCATATAAGAGCCAACATAAATGAAGTGATAAATTTAGTACGCATCATACAAAATCGTTTTAATGGTTTATATTATTTGATTTTTATCTTTCTATAGAAGAAGATGCTGCAAAGATACGATAATAAAATGAAACGGCAAAAAAAAATGAGCTCTCATCACTATGAGAGCTCATTTTTTGCTTAATTTTCCTAATATATTTTGTATAAGTAAAAGATGATGATAACGTTTCTCAACGTCTGTTTGATTTAACTGATGCAAAGATACTGCCTTTTTCATGTAAGCAGTCGCAAATATCAATTTTTATAGGGTAAAATCTGATTTTACACCTAATTCAAACAGTTTTTACCACCTTTTTACTCTTTTTCTCCACCTTTTTATTGTGATTTTACAACTATCCTATATGATTTTACATGTATTTTATGATAAAGAAAGCATTTTCTCAATCGGCTTTACAGCCTCTTTTGCAATATTTTCTTCCACTTCAACAGTAGGCCAACCATATTTCAAGGCGTTATAAATCTTCTGGAGTGTATTCATCTTCATATATTCACACTCATTGCAGCTACACCCTACTCCACCTTCACTTACCTCAGGAGGAACAGGATAGAATGTAACCTGAGGACAGTTGCGCTCCAGTTCGTGCAGAATACCAGCCTCTGTAGCGATGATATATTCCTTGATTTCAGGATGCTCCTTGGCATAATTGAGCATAGTAGCCGTAGAACCCTTCACATCAGCCACAGCCAATACTGGAGCCTTACACTCCAGGTGAGCCATCACCACAGCCTCAGGATGCTCTTTTTTGAGCTTTACGATGGCCTCAACAGAGAATTTCTCATGCACATGGCATCCACCATTCCAGAGGAGCATATTTCTGCCCGTCACGCTGTTGATATAGTTGCCGAGGTTATAATCTGGTCCAAAGATGATTTTTTCGTCCTGTGGGAAGCTGTCTATCACCTTCTTGGCATTACCGCTGGTAACCACACAATCGGTCAGCGCTTTCACGGCAGCAGTCGTATTCACATAACTTACCACCTTGTATCCAGGATGCTCTTCCTTATACTTTTTCAAATCCTCAGCCTTGCAGCTGTCGGCAAGTGAACAACCCGCATTCAGATCAGGGCACAAAACCGTCTTGTCAGGACTCAGGAGTTTGCAAGTCTCAGCCATGAAGTGCACACCGCACATCACCATCACCTTGGCATCCGTTTCAGCAGCCTTACGAGCCAAGGCCAAACTGTCGCCCACAAAGTCTGCGATATCCTGGATATCCCCCACTGTATAGTAGTGAGCCAGAATAATAGCATCCTTCTCTTTGCAAAGCTGTCTGATTTCAGCTTTCAAGTCCAAGGTCTCGTCAACGGGTTCGTCAACGTATCCTTTTTCAATCCATTCTTTTTTCACCATAACATTAATATTATATTTCTATTTTTAAATTTAAAAGAAAAGAATATAGGGATTATGATATGCCGTGGATAAGTGGATAAAAAATACTCAGAAAGTTTGCATATTTAGTTATCCAAGTCTTTTCCCTACTTATTAAAAACTTATTCTCCTACGTTCTTGTTGGCTTATAATGTTTTAAATGACTTATTAACATTTCCCCAATTCGGTGCAAAGTTAATAAGTTTATATCTTTTTTCGGTCAAAAATCGTGAAAAACTTCCTAAAAACTAAATAATAACCCTGTGGATATCCGCATTTCATAAGTCCGAGACCCGTGTGTGTGGATTTCCTCAAAGTTATTACAGAGTTATTAAGATGGTTATACATACACTTTTCCACGGATTTGTGGAAAACGGAGAGATGTCTATAAACAGATAGTCCCACAGATTTCACAGATTTACACAGATCTATTTGAAACCTTGTGTAATTCTGTAATATCTGTGGGACTTTACAGGGTGTAGAGTGTGTGACTTATGACACATCCTCTATATATGTTTATAGTTTATCAGTTATTTTAGCAACTTTTTGATGCGTTCTACAATCATCTCTGGCTCTATATTGTTCAAGCAGGCATAGTCACCTCTCATGCAAGGCTTGTTGCCATAGATGCTGCAAGGACGGCAAGGCAGGTCGATTTGCACGGCATGGAGGATATTCTGATTCCATCCCATAAAGCCTGCGTAAGGATGCGTAGCACCCCAAACGCTGACTACAGGTGTGTGGACCAAGGAAGCCAAGTGCATATTTCCACTATCCATGCTGAGCATGACATCCAGGTGGCTCATCAGGTTGAGTTCCTGTGATAAACCGCTGAGTTGTGCAGAAGCATTGATAACTTGTAGGTATTTCCCAGCCCACTCATTCATGATAGGAGTTTCGTCTTTTCCGCCTCCGAAAAGATATAAACGGGCTTGTGGATAACTGTGGATAAGTTGCTGGATAACTGTTTCCATCTTTTCCATAGGATAAATCTTTCCCTTGTGCGCAGCAAAAGGAGCGATACCGATCCATGGTGCCGCATTTTCCCCAGGTTTGTGGATAATTCCTTTCTGATCTGTGAATATCTGTTCAGGAAGAGAAGTCAAATCCCCTTTTCCTTCTCCATAGATGGAAGTGAAGTCCAGATCTACAGGATAACCTAAGCGTGCAAAGACATCAGCATAGTTTTGGAAAGAAGTAGGTTGCTGCACAAACTGTTTGTTGTTGGCAGCTATGAGTTTTCTCTTTCCCTTGCGATGCTTGTCGATATGGGCAACTTTAAAGTTATCCAGATTGAATCTCATGCGTAAGTAATCCGAACGAAGAACACTATGCAGGTCGGCAATAGCCGTAAACTGTTTAGCGACGAGGCGTCGGTAGAGAGCATTCAAGCCTTTGATACCTTTATATTCCCCTTTGATGTCAGCCTCCATAAATCCTATGTTGGGTGCAAGATCTGTGAAGAATGGTCTGGCAAAGGGGCGACTGAGTACGGTGATTCTTACGTGAGGATATTGTTTGGCCAAAGAATATACTACTGGTACAGTCATGGCAACATCTCCCATGGCTGAGAATCTGATGACAAGGATATGCTCAGTTTTCATTCTTTTACTTCTATATATAATAATGTATAGGAAAGAATATGAGAAGAATGAACATCATAGAAACTTTCATCTCATATTCTTTCCGGTTAGGCTTATTTGTGTTGTCTTTGAAAGAAAGACTATTTCTGGTTGTAAAGTACAGGGTTTGTAGAAGGGTCGTTGTACATCTTCATCTGTCGATACACCTTCATATACTTACGTCCAGCCTCGATATCTTCCAGAAGCTGGTCGATAGCTGTGCTCAGATCCACCTGCTGCTCCAGGAGTACATCAAGTTTAGCCTGGCACTTAGCCTTATGCTCGGCAGAAGCCTCAGGGCGCTCCACCTGCTCCTTCATGTGATAGATTTTGAGGGCAAGGATGCTCAGTCGGTCAACAGCCCATGCAGGACTTTCCGTATTGATGCGAGCATCATCCTGTACCTTCACGTCTTTATAGATTTCACGGAAATAAGAGTCGATTTGTTCCACGAGATCAGTACGATCCTGATTACTCTTATCGATGCGGCGCTTCAAGAGCAGCGCTTCAGCAGGGTCAATCTGTGGATCGCGGATGATATCTTCGAAATGCCACTGAACGGTATCTATCCAACATTTCAAGTAAAGTCGGTTCTCAATACTACCCTCTTCAAAAGGGTTATTGATAGGAGTATCAATGTTATCTTTCACGTGATAATCGTTAATAGCCTGATTGAAAATCTTATTTGCTTTTTCTGTAAATGCCATATCGCTTTAATTATTAGTTCAACTTGTGCACAAAAGTAACTAAAATATTGCAAATAACCAACTAAAAATCAGAAAAAAGCAGATTTTCATGCACAAATTAGGGGTATTTGTGCACTGATATGCACTTTTTTCCTTAAAAAGTTTGCTTATATCAAAAAAAAAGTGTTCCTTTGCACTCGAATTTTTAATTAGAAATCGATTTATAAACATTTTAAAAGTTAAAATTATGTCAGAAATTGAAAGCAAAGTAAAGGCAATTATCGTTGATAAACTCGGTGTTGATGAGGCAGAAGTTAAGCCAGAGGCAAGCTTCACAAATGATCTTGGTGCAGATTCTTTGGATACTGTAGAGTTGATCATGGAGTTCGAGAAGGAGTTCTCTATCTCTATCCCAGACGATAAGGCTGAGAAGATTGCTACTGTAGGTGACGCTATCTCTTACATTGAGGAGAACGCTAAGTAATTTAGCAGCTAAATTATACTAAATGGAATTAAAGAGAGTTGTTGTAACAGGTCTCGGTGCTGTGACTCCAGTTGGTAATACTCCTGAGGAGACTTGGGAGAGCCTTGTAGCTGGTAAGAGCGGTGCTGCACCTATTACTCATTTCGATACAACCCTTTTCAAGACCAAGTTTGCTTGCGAGGTTAAAAACCTGAACATCAATGATTGGATTGACCGTAAGGAGGCTCGCAAGCTTGACCGTTATACCCAGTTGGCTATGATTGCAGCTATGCAGGGTGTAAAGGATGCTAATATCGATCTTGAGAAGGAAGACTTAAACAATGTTGGTGTTGTATTCGGTGTAGGTATCGGTGGTATCAAGACATTCGAGGATGAGGTGAAGTACTTTGGTACTCACGAGGAGAACGGTCCTAAGTTCAATCCATTCTTCATCCCTAAGATGATTGCAGATATCGCTTCTGGTCAGATTTCAATCCACTTCGGATTCCACGGACCAAACTACACTACTACATCTGCATGTGCATCTTCAAGCAATGCTTTGGCTGATGCCTTCAACCTGATTCGTTTGGGCAAGGCAAACATCATCGTGAGCGGTGGTGCCGAGGCAGCTATCTGTGCATGTGGTGTAGGCGGTTTCAATGCTATGCACGCATTGTCAACACGTAATGATGACCCAGAGCATGCTTCACGTCCATTCAGCGCAAGCCGTGATGGATTTATCATGGGCGAGGGTGCTGGTTGCTTGATTCTCGAGGAACTGGAGCACGCTAAGGCTCGTGGTGCGAAGATTTATGCTGAGATGGTGGGTGAGGGCGAGAGTGCTGATGCTTATCACATCACAGCTTCTCATCCAGAAGGTCTTGGTGCTAAGCTCGTTATGGAGCGTGCACTTGCTGATGCCAATCTGAAGCCAGAGGACATTGACTATATCAATGTTCACGGTACATCTACCCACGTAGGTGATATCTCTGAGGCTAAGGCTATCAAGGCTGTCTTCGGTGATGCAGCTTACAAGCTCAACATCAGTTCTACCAAGTCAATGACTGGTCACCTCCTCGGTGCTGCTGGTGCAGTAGAGGCTATGGCTTGTGTTCTTAGTGTGAAGAACGATATCGTTCCTCCTACTATCAACCACGAAGAGGGTGATAATGATCCTGAGCTCGACTACAACTTGAATTTCACCTTCAACAAAGCTCAGAAGCGTGAGGTTCGTGCTGCATTGAGCAATACATTCGGATTCGGTGGTCACAACTGTTGTGTAGTATTCAAGAAGTATGCTGAATAATTTAATAGATAGAATAAAGCTCTCTTTCCGCAAGGACAAAGAGCTTTATTTTTCTTTGTACCAGATTCTTGGTTTCTATCCTCACAATATCAGTTATTATAAGATGGCGCTGATGCATAAGAGCATTATGCACCGCAATTCCAAGGGAAAGCCTGTCAACAATGAGCGATTGGAATTCTTGGGAGATGCCGTGCTGGATGCTGTTGTGGGCGATATCGTATATCAACATTTCCCTGGAAAGCGTGAGGGATTTCTTACCAATACAAGAAGTAAATTGGTGCAGCGTGATACGCTCAATAAATTAGCCCAGGAGATGGGAGTCAACCAACTTGTTTTATCTAACGGACACAGTTCTTCTCATAACAGCTATATGGGAGGAAATGCTTTCGAAGCTTTGGTGGGTGCCATCTATTTGGACCGTGGTTATGATGCCTGCATGAAATTCATGAAGCAGCGCATTCTGGCAAAAATGATCAACATCGATAAGGTGGCTTACAAGGAGGTCAACTTCAAGAGCAAGCTTATCGAATGGAGCCAGAAGAACCGCGTGAACATTGAGTTTGTATTATGCGACCAGAAGAAGGATGGTAATGGAAACCCTATGTTTACTTTCCTGGTGACGATAGAAGGCATAGAGGGTGACAAGGGCACTGGATATTCCAAGAAGGAAAGCCAGCAGGCTGCTTGTAAGCTTACCCTGGAGCGATTGCGCAAGGAACCGCAGTTTATAGATGCTGTATTCTCTGCCAAGGCCAACAGAACCAAGATGGAAGAGGAACCTGTGGAGAATGTTCCTGATACTGAGGTGAAGGACGACTTCATTATCTCTCAGAATACGGAAACTAAAGAACCGGAGAAGCATGAGAATGTCTTCAAGGAAGAGGTTTTCGAGGATAGGGTTGTCAAGAAGGTAAATACTGTCGAGACAACCGATTCACAGGAAGAAGATGAATTTGATTTGAGCGATATTTCCGCACAGCCTAAGATACAGAGCCGTGAGGACATCATCGCTGCAGCCGAAGCCGCTGCATTTGCAGAGGAATAAAAGCAGACAATAAAGGCTTTAGTGATTGGCTATTTCACTAAAGCCTTTATTGGTATTATCATATTTTTTGCGCAAATAAATCATCCATTGTGATTTGTTTTTGCACGATATCGCTGTGTTTATTCTCCTTTATCCCAAAGGAAGTAATGAATGTAAGGATGAGAGATTTTTTAGTTTTTGTTTCTTCTAAGAAGGTACTGATTTTATTTTGCAACTTTTCTTCGTATTCCTTACTAATCTCAAATGGACCATTATAGAATTTAATTTCACAGAGATTGATGGTTTCATCTTTGCGATCTATAAGTAAGTCGATTTGCGCGCCCTTTTCTGTTTTGTTGCTACGCCAGGAACATACTATCGTTTGAACACCCGATATACCGAGGGACTGTTTGATGCTCTCTATATGGTTTAGGCAGAGCATTTCAAATGATAGTCCTATCCATGTATGGTGCATAGGCGTATTTTGTGATGAAGACCAGAAATGAGAGTCTTGGTATTTATTGTGCTTGATGAATTTGAAGTAGAAGAGCGTGTAGAAATCTATCAATTGAAATAGTGTATTTCGTTTCTGACGAGAATCACCGCTCATTCTGGTGCTGGTGGAGAATGGTTCATATAAACGGATGAAACCGCATTGTTCCAACTCCTCTAATACCGTGGAGAAAGCTCCATTGTCAGTAAGACCTGACGATTTCACCAATTCTTGACGTGTCATGCCAATACCCTTGTTGGCAAGAGTAGTAACCACGGCAATATGGTCGGTAGATTTTTTGAATAAGGCACGATATAGTTCGTCGAACTCACCTTTTAATTCTGCATTTTCCGCAAAGAATAGTTGGTCAATGTTTTGTGCCAAGCTCTTCGATTTGTCCATCATGGATAGATAATACGGTATTCCACCCATCACCATATAGCATTCAGCTATTTGTTTTCTGCTATATCCGAAGTGATATGTTTGGAAGTATTCTTCACACTCATGTAGTGTAAATGGTTTAAGAACCAAGTGGTGGGTTAGGCGATTGTGTAATCCTCCACGATTGTGAATTAAGTTGTTGATCATCCAAGAAGTGGCAGAGCCACAAACGATGAGTTTGATATCATTACGTAGTACAGCCCAACTATTCCAAAAGTTTTCCAATGCAGGGATAAAGCCAGATTTGGCAGTATCCATCCAAGGTAATTCATCTATGAAAATGACTTTTTTGCCGTGGGGGAGTGATTCCAAATATTGTTCAAGGCCATAGAATGCCAATAACCAACTCTTGAAAGTTTGTAGAGTTGCAGAGTGAGTATATTTTTGCAGAGCTATGCTAAAGTTGACAAGTTGTTCGCTTTTGCCAACGCCATGCATTCCTGTCATGAAAAAGGCAAAATGATCCTTTACGGCTTTTCTTATGAGAAAAGTCTTTCCCACACGTCTTCTTCCGTAAACGGCGATAAACTCAGATTTTTCAGAGTTTAAATATTTGTTGAGGTCTTCAAGTTCGACTTCTCTTCCTACCAACTTCTGTTCCATACTTGATTCGTTATTTTTTGCGCAAAGATACAAAAAAGTGGCCATTAGCGCAAATTATTTACGGATAATCTGCGCTAACGTATGCAAAAATGTATGTTAGCGCAGATTATCTGTTGAATCTTTTATCGTGTCCGCTTTGGGGAACTGCTATAATTTTTATATTGACTTGAAGAAAAATAAGCTATATTACGAATAAAAAGTGCGAATTCCGAGCCTTAGTTATTCTTCTTTTCTTTTTAAAGTCATATATTTAATATTAAAAATAGTAAAAACTTTCTCTATATGAAAAGTTTAGGTTAATTTTGCAACTCAAAAGATATTAATATCATATATGAGTTTAACAAGTATAGTAAGCAACGTCTTCAAACCTCGCCAAAAGGAGTTGGAGAAGTACCTTTATGATGCAGAACATATGCAGCATAAAGTACTCATGCACCTTATCAATAAGGGCAAAAATACAGAATATGGCGTTAAGCATCTACTAAATACGACTGATAGTTACGAGAAATTCGCAAAAAATGTACCTGTCAATTCCTATGAGGAACTGAAAGGGGATATCGACCGTATGCGCCACGGAGAGCAGGATGTACTCTGGCCTGGAACCGTGAAATGGTATGCTAAGTCGTCTGGTACTACCAATGACAAGAGTAAGTTTATCCCTGTTTCACGAGACGGATTGCATGGCATCCACTATGCCGGTGGCTTTGATGCTGTGGCATATTATCTCCGTAATAATCCGAAAAGTAAACTGTTTGATGGCAAGAGTCTGATTCTCGGTGGCAGCCATTCACCTAATTATAATGTAGAGGGAAGTCTGGTGGGAGACCTGAGTGCCATCCTCATCGAAAATATCAATCCACTTGCCAATCTGGTGCGTGTTCCAAAGAAGCAGACAGCTCTTCTGAGCGATTTCGAGGTGAAACGCGACCGCATTGCCCGTGAAACGATGAATAAAAACGTAACCAATATCTCGGGTGTTCCAAGTTGGATGCTCAGCGTATTGGTTCGTGTGATGGAACTTTCCGGCAAGAAGCATCTGGAGGAGGTATGGCCTAATCTGGAGGTCTTCTTCCATGGCGGTATCGCTTTTACTCCTTATCGCCAGCAGTATGAGCAGCTCATCACTTCTCCTAACATGCATTATATGGAAACCTATAATGCCAGCGAGGGATTCTTCGGTTTGCAGGATGATCCGTCAGACCCTTCCATGTCGCTCATGGTGGATTATGATGTCTTCTATGAATTTATCCCGATGGATGAATTTGGTACCGACAATCCTACCGTAGTGCCATTGCAGGGAGTGGAGATAGGCAAGAACTATGCGATGGTTATTACTACTTCCTGTGGATTGTGGCGCTATCTTATTGGTGATACAGTCATGTTTACCAGCAAGAATCCATATAAGTTTGTCATCACGGGTCGTACCAAGTATTTCATCAATGCCTTTGGCGAAGAACTGATTATGGACAATGCCGAGAAGGGACTGAAGTATGCTTGTGATAAGACAGGAGCCCAGGTGGCAGAATATACGGCAGCACCTGTGTTTATGGACAGTAATGCGAAGTGCCGCCATCAGTGGCTGATAGAGTTCTCTAAGGAACCGGCAAGTCTCGATGAGTTTGCCACATTGTTGGATCAGCATCTGCAGGAAATCAACAGTGATTATGAGGCAAAGCGCTTCCACGATGTTACTCTCCAGCATCTGGAGATTGTGAAGGCCCGTCCTAATCTCTTCAACGACTGGCTCAAGAGCAAGGGCAAGTTGGGTGGACAGCATAAGATACCTCGTCTGAGCAACAGCCGTAAGAATATCGACGAGATGCTCCAGATGAATCAGTAGATCATGGCTTCATCCGGAAGTTTATGATATATTAAAGGATAAGAATAATTAGCAGAAAGGTAAGAATAATGAAGAAGATATTAGATTTTTTAGTTGGAAACAGCCAGAAGGAAAAAACTCTGTTTTTGCCTCTCTATCTGCTTGCTTTTCTGCTTTTGGTTTCTTGTGCCAAGATGGGACAGCCAGACGGAGGATGGTATGATGAAACTCCACCTAAGGTGATAGGTGCCGACCCGGCAGATGGCGGAGTAGGGGTGAAGAGCAAGAAAGTAAGCATCTACTTCGATGAGTTTATCAAGCTCGACAATCCTTCTGAGAAAGTCATCGTGTCTCCACCTCAGTTGGAGGCTCCAGAAATCAAGGCTGCGGGTAAGAAAATCACCGTCTCTCTGGTCGATTCCCTGAAGCCGAATACGACTTATACCATTGATTTCTCTGATGCTATCAGCGATAACAATGAGAACAATCCGATGGGTAACTTCACCTATAGTTTTTCTACGGGCGAGGTCATCGACACCATGGAAGTATCTGGATATGTGCTCGAAGCTGAAAATCTGGAACCTATCAAAGGTATTTTGGTGGGTCTGTATAGCGATCAGGCTGATTCTGCATTCAAGACCAAGCCGATGCTCCGAGTGAGCCGTACGGATAGCCGTGGCCGTTTCGTAGTGAAGGGTATTGCACCAGGTTCTTATCGCATCTATGCCTTGCAGGATATGGATGGCAACTATATATTCAATCAGAAGAGCGAGAAATTAGCTTTTTCTCATGACATCATCGTACCTTCCTGCAAGCCGGACGTCAGACAGGATACCACTTGGATAGATACGCTTCATATCAAGTCTATCGCCCAGGTGGATTACACCCATTTCTATCCAGACGATATCGTGCTGAGGGCATTCACCGAAAAGCTTACCGACCGCTATTTTCTGAAGTCAGAGCGCAAGGAGCCCAACAATTTCTCTCTCTTCTTCAGTTATGGAGATAGCATCTTGCCTACCATCAAGGGTCTGAATTTCAATGAGAAAGATGCTTTCCTGCTGGAGGCTGTAGAGAAGAAGGATACCCTTACTTACTGGTTGAAAGATACTGCGTTGGTCAATCAGGACACGTTGCGGATGGAATTGGCTTATCGCATGACCGACAGTACTGGCGTATTGGTGGATAAGCTTGATACATTGGAGATATTGGCAAAGACTCCATACGCTAAGCGACAGAAACAGCTCAATAAGGAACTGGAAGACTGGACCAAGAAACAGGAAAAACTCAAGAAGAAAGGGGAGCCTTATGATTCCATCATGCCTCTCAAGCCATTGGAAGTGCAGGTGGGCGTCTCATCCCAGTTGGATCCCGATAAGAATATCCGATTTACGTTCCCTACGCCTCTCTCAAAGGCTGATACGGCAGGCATTCATCTTTATGCCAAGCATGATACGCTCTGGTATCGGGCACCTTTCGAGTTTAAACCGGTTCCGAATAAGTTGAGGGAATATGAGTTGCGAGGCGAATGGCGTCCTGATATCGAATATAGTCTGGAAGTGGATTCTGCGGCTTTCGAAAACATCTACGGATTGGCTACTAAGGCTATCAAACAGGGATTCAAGGTTTCTTCGCTGGATGAGTATGGTACTCTTTTGGTCAATATCACCAGTTTGAATGATGAACCGCTGCTTGTACAGTTGCTCAATGGTCAGGATCAGGTAGTCAAGGAAGTGAAGGCCATCAATGGTATGGCAGAATTTTATTATCTGAAGCCACAGAAATATTACTTGCGCCTGATAGTGGATCGCAACAATAACGGCAAGTGGGATACGGGCTGTTATGATGAAGACCAGCAGGCAGAAGAAGTATATTACTATCCTGGAGCTATCGAATGTAAGGCGAAGTGGGATGTCACCGAATCTTGGGATCCTAAGGAGAAACCATTGTCACGCCAGAAGCCAGGTGCCATCACCAAGCAGAAGCCAGACAAGGAGAAAAAAGTAAAGAACCAGAATGTAGAGCGTGCCAAGAAACTTGGCATACAATACATTCCTAAAATATGATGAACTATGAAAAGAATGAAGTCATTGTGGATAGCAGTATTACTGCTGATGGTCAGCACTACAGTGTCTGCCCAGTGTACTTTCCGTAATACTGCCTTCAAGTCGGGTGAGTTTCTCACTTACAACTTGTATTACAACTGGAAGTTTGTGTGGGTGAAGGCTGGTACGGCCAGCATGTCTATTGTGCAGAGTACCAGGCATGGCAAGCCCGCTTATCGCACCTCATTGGTGACGAGAGGAAATCATAAGGTAGATGATTTCTTTGTCCTTCGTGATACGCTTTTGTGCTATACGGGCACCGATATGTCTCCGATGTATTTCCGCAAGGGAGCTCGTGAGGGCAAGCGATATACGGTAGATGAGGATTTCTATAGCTATTCTGGCGGCAAGTGTCATGTCAAGATGCATCGTCAGCGTAATGACGGTTCTCATTCCTGGAAGAAAGTCAGCTATGATGATTGCGTATTTGACATGCTGAACATCTTCCTCCGTGCCCGTAGTTTCGATCCTGCCAACTGGAAGAAGGGTTATGTAGTCAAGTTCCCGATTGTGGATGGCGATGGCCGTACTCCAGCCCAGATTAAGTTTGCAGGCAGAGAAACCATCAAGGCCGACAATGGTGTGAAGTATCGTTGTTTGCGTCTGGCTTATCAGGAGTATGAGAAGGGCAAGTATAAGCGCATCGTCGATTTCTACATTACTGATGATGAAAATCATGTACCCGTACGTCTGGACATGTTCCTGAAGTTTGGTAGTGCCAAGGCCTTCCTCATTGGTATGAAGGGCGTTAGAAATCCTGTTACTTCGATTGTGAAGTAATATTAGAATCTTATACTACTAATGAATTTACGAAAATCAAATAGGGGATTAGCATGGGTAATATTTTTATCCATGCTAATTGTTTCATGCACAGGTAATAAGGGGTATGACCAACTATTAGCAAAAGCTGATAGCTTGATGAATGTAGATGACGATTCAGCTAAGGTTGCCATCCAACTGCTTGATGATGTCAAACCTGAACTTACTGAGTTTACTAGAAGTCAGGTGATGCGTTATGAATTGCTTTATCACAAGGCGATGAATAAGGCTGATATTGCTTTTACATCGGATAGTGTCATGTTGGAAGTCGTAGATTATTATGAGCATCATGGTTCTGCGAACGACAGGATGTTAGCTTATTATGTGTTGGGATGTGTGTATCGAGATATGCATGAGGCACCATTGGCATTAGAGTACTATAATAAGGCTACAGAACAAGCTGATACAACAGTCAAAGATTGTGACTATGCCACACTTTGCAGGGTGTATAGCCAGATGGGAGTACTATTTGACAAACAGCACTTACCTTACCAAGAATTGGATTCTTGGGATAAAGCGGTTAAGTATGCTTATTTGGCAAAAGATACTTTGAATGCCATTCGGTATTACCAAAACAAGATTGGTGCCTACGAATGTTTAGGTCAAAAAGATTCTGCTGCATTTGTAAATATAAAAGCTGCTAAATTATTCAAAAAGCATGGATATTTAGCAGATTCTAAAATTGCTTTTGGCTGTAATTTGGGATATTATCTAAATAAAAATAGAGTTAAGGAAGCTAAGGAGGCTATTGACGCATACCAATCAACTCATTATAGAGGTAATTCTAATTGGGAAGACTCTTATGCCTATGTACTTTATGAGCAAGGCTTATATTATTTGATTGTAGAAAAACTGGATTCTGCGTATTCATGTTTAAGTCAAAGTTTTGAACAGAGTAAATCTTTTAGTAATTTGGCTGCTTCAACAAGAGGATTAGCACAATATTATGCCAAAACAAGTAATCCAGTTTTGGCTGCTAAATATGCATTACTGAGTTCTGCGTATAATGATTCTGATTTGATTGCAACACGGCAGGGGCAGTTGCAACAGGTTCAAGCGATGTATAATTATAATCGAAATAAAGATATAGCGTACAAAGCGCAGTTAAAAGCAGAGCAATGGATGAGTATAATTTATATAGTCATCATTTGTGCTATTTTGTTATTTATTGTTTCTATTTCAATTTATAGAAAAAGGCTTAGGTTAAGAAATAAGCGAATAGCTATGGTACAAAAGATGTATAATGATAGTGTGCAACAGTTGAATGAAGCTCAACAAGAATTGTTAAAACTTCAAGATTTGAATGAGAATACTATAGCAACTCTTGTTAAGGAGAAAGAGGAGACAATACAAAAATTGCAAATGGAAGTCAAGAAGTATGAAGAGGCAAATATAGGACACAATCTTTTGGAATTGGAAAAACAACTCAAGCAGTCACCTATATATCAACAACTTGTTTATTTGGAGAATCATCCTTTAGAGAAGATGACAAAAAATGATTGGAGCAATTTGGAAGAAACGGTAGAAAAATTTGTATATGGTTTTGCCGATTTAAAGCAAAAACTGAATACCAAGGAATATCATATTTGTCTCTTGGTAAAGCTTCACTTCTCTCCTTCCACTATCAGTTCTTTAATAGGAACGTCCTTGTCTGATATATCAAATTCTCGCTGAAGAATGCTTGCTAAAATTTGTGGAAATTCGGGAAATGGTAAAGATTTTGATGACTATATACACCATATTTTATAAGCAAATACATGCTTGTAAATTTTTGTAAATTATGACAGCTTCATTTGTTTGTTGTTTTTGAAAGAAACCTATAATTTTGCGGCAGATTTCAAAAATAACATAATATGAAAAAGTACATTTTAATTTTATTCGGGGGGGCAATGCTATTTTGGGCTAACCCAACAGTTGCAATGTCATACTATTTGTATAGTAGTATTGATTATAATAATCAACTAAGCACTAGAGGTAGTAGAATGCCAAAGCGTCCTTTGAGTATTGACTTGACAGATCAAGTAATTACAGTACCAAATCAAGTACTTGGTTATACGTTAACTTTGGTGGGCGAGAATGGAGAGGTGTATGCCTATATCCTTTCTAGTAATACCATAACTATACCAGATAATTTGGAAGGCAAGTTTGAACTTCAAATCACCAATGGGACTGTAACCTATACCGGAAAGCTATATTTGTAAACCGTTCACTTTATAGTGGACAACTAATAACTATAAACTAATGAACAAATTGTTTTTAATTGTGTCATTGGCAATGACGATGAGCATTGCCAATGCAGGTACCCTCACCTCAGAAGGTAAGCGTTCTGACAGAAAAATCTTGGAGATAACCAAGATTGTCAAGTTGTCGAACAAGCAAGAACTGCAGATTAGAACTGCTTATGATGCATACAATGTCAAGATAGACTCGGCATTGTATGAAGTAAAGGATGCCAAGGCTGCTGCTCGTATCAAATATGAAGCAGGTAAGGAATTTAACAAGACCTTGATGGCGACTCTCACCGAGTCACAGCGCAATAAGTACATCGAAGTAACTTCTACTCCTGAAGTTGAGGCAAAGACCGACTATAAGTTAGGCTTACTCAAAGAGGCTAATGAGTATTCTGACTTGGAACTTAAACTGAAACGTAAGGCAATTTTTACCTATCTGATGAGTGAGAAAATCGTATATGCTCGTGACAAGTATGACATCAAGAAACAAAAAGAGAACATCAGTCGTCTGAAGAACTTGATCCCGAAGGCTCTTCTCGAAAGTAACATACGAGAGAAGCAGAAAGGACAAGGCAAGATTTCAAATGGTAGTATTAACTGGTAAAATTGAACATTATGAGAAAATTGAAAGTTTTTTTGTTCTTGACCATGCTCCTGTTGTCTTCTACTTACACCAATGCAGTAAGTTTGGATTCTATTAGTCCGAGCAAGTTGTTGAGATATGCCAAAAGGGTTCGTTATGGTATCAATACGGATGTAAATTTGGAACGTGCAGCAAAAATCTATAGCTATTTGGCTAAGAAGGGCAATGCTGATGCTCAGAGAGAACTAGGTTGTATGTTCTTGAATGGAGAAGGAGTGTCTAAAAATTATAAAGTCGCTCATTCTTTGTTAAAGAAAGCTTGTCTTTCCAATGATACCAAGGCGATGTGTGCTATGGCTTATGTATATCAGTATGGTCTAGGTACAAAAACTAACAAATCTTTGGCCTTTAAGTTGTATTTGCGTGCCGCTCGTATGGGGAATGCTATAGGATGCTATGGAGCAGGAAATATGTTGTATAAAGGGCAAGGTGTGAAGCAAAATTACCAAAAAGCCGAAGAAATATTACTGAAAGGTTCTGAAAAAGGCAATGCGAAGTGTGACTTCTTGCTGGCCAACTATTATGCCTATGGATTTGGGGGTACTCCTGATTATTCAAAAGCAAAGGAGTTTTTGAATAAGGCTGTGCAAAATGGACATGGCTGGACTGTAGATATGACTCTTTTCAATAAGTTAGATTCTATCATCAAGCAAAATAACTTAGCTGCATCTAAGCCTTCTTTAGCCAAAGCGCAGGGAAGAAGTACAACTGTGAAAGTTGACAATTCTTCTGATGTGATAGGCTCTTGGAAAGGTACGATGTCTCTTTACGATTGGGGAAAAACAAGAGTGTTGTCAGAAGAACCTATAGCAATAGAAGTCTCACAAGATACGTGCCTTGTGGTAACTTGCCTTCAAAACGACTCCATCATATCAGTCTTTAGGTCTGATAAGCAGTTGGTAAATAAGTGGCAGAAAGAACATATCACTAAAGAAGACAAAATATACAAATGGATTCCATTGTCAATCTCCTTTAAAAAGTCATCCGATAACAACACTTTGTACGCCTATGTTAACCGTTTGAATGCTAGTAAGCACTGTGCCTTGAAGCCAGTTATGTTGACATTGCAACGTGATGGGACAACAACTAATATCAGTAATGTACTGTTAGATGGAAGAGTAAGCGTTTCTCCATTGCCTGTACGAGATGATTTCACGGTAACTTTAAGTGTTACTTCTGCTACTAATGTAAATGTGTCGATATTCAATCTTGCAGGAATGAAAGTTGCAGATTATGGTACTCATCAATTGAATGTTGGTAGCAACAGGTTATCTTTCCATTCTACCCTTTCTGCAGGAGAATATATCCTCAAAGTAAAAGGAAAAAGCGTGCGTGAAGTATTAAAATTTATTCATTTATAAAATTTAACGTATGAAATGGATTAAGTTATTGATAATAGTTATATCTTTGTCACTACCAATTCATTCCTACGCATGTTGGGATGATGATATGGATGATGACGATGAAGGTTGGTATAATAATAATGATGATGACGACGATTATGCTTGGGATATAGATTTACCTGATGTTATCATTACTCCAGACGATGATGATTCATGGGATGAAAGTGATGATGATTGGTGGAGAACTGATTATGGCGATGATGACGATTCATGGGATGATAGCAGTGATGATGACGATGATTGGTGGGATGATGATGACGATATTCCTAATGTTGGAAATAGCGAAAATAATTTTTATTTTTCAGCTATGAAACCTTTAGGAACACATTCACCTTCAGAAAATGAAATAGACATTAACAGAAAAAGTTTTATAACTCTTCCAGCCTCATGGCCTTCTCAAAATACAAAAATGGGTTGTGTGTCAACTGTATTAGAATATGTTTCTAATTATCTATATGGAAGTTTAACTTATGACTCTTATCTTTCAGAAAGAACTTGTTTTGAAGATCAATACATTGCTCTGTTTAATAGTGATTTAACAATTGATGGAGTATTAATTGAAAATATGGAAAAGTTTTTTACCGAATGTGGATTTGATGTTGAACATGTTTATTTTCCATATGAGATTATGGGGTATATATCAGAGGGGTATCCTGTTATTGCTTCTGCAGAAAATAATTCAGATGGGAGTACGGCTCATGAAGTTTTTATTGTTGGTTATTTTGGTGATACAGGAAATTTTCAAACAGTCGATCCATCCGATGGATCTTATGAAACTCGTAAGTTTGATGAATTTTATTTGAAATCAATATTTGTAATAAAAAAATGAAAAAGTATCTATCAATATTGTTTATTTTACTTTTGAGCATGGCATGTCATGCACAAACAGTATCTTTGGGTCAATTGACTAATACAAAATGGAAATTGACCAAACCAGTGTTCAGTTATTGTGATAAGACAATGTCCTTTACAAGCACGGAAATGACGAATACTTCTAGTTCTCACTATGTGAAGCGAGGAGAGACTAAGGAAACGAAACGTTTCTTCAGCAACTCCTATCCATTTTACCTTGCAACTGCAATTCCTACAACTTTCAATCAAAGCTTAGTAGGGAAAAGTAACTCTGGAACTTATATTATTAAGTATGTTGGCAAAAGGGTTGTGCCTTTTAAAATTTTGAGTGTTAGTAGTGGTCAGTTGAAACTTTCGACTCCACAGGGCGATGTATTGATTTATGATAAAGTCTATTAAAAATATATTAGTTTTTGCAATTTATTTTCTTCTGAGCATGGTGTGCCATGCTCAGAATATTGCTACGTCAGAACTTAATGGGACAAAATGGAAATTAGTAAGCCCTGTTTCTGATTATTGTGAACGAGGTATGTCTTTCACGATGACTACTCGTACGACGACAACAAAGTTTAAGAAAAACAAGAAGGAGTTTCTATTTCCTTTAAAGTATTATCTCTCTTCTTCTATTCCTAAAACATTTGATAGTTCACAGATAGGGAAGAATCGAAAGGGTAGTTATATTATCCAATATGTTGATAACAGTGTGTTTTGGTTCAAGATAGTTGATATAAGCAGTACGAAAATAACTCTGTTGTCTAAATTAGGCGATACGACGGTTTATCAAAAGGTCAATTAACTAAAGTTTTGTACATTTCATCGAGTATATTCGATAAAAATACTCACTTTTTATCGAATATACTCGATGAAACTTGTAAAAATGAGAAGAAATAGTTATCTTATTTATGGCACACCCTCATTTTCGTTAGATTCCCTTTAAAAGTCATAATATAAATTCTTTCTTTTCAGACATGAATCCAGATGTTTGACTTAGAACAAATCATCTAATGTCAACTTTGTCGTGATTTGGTCACACATTCCTTTGGCGAGTCCAAATGTAGTAATCATTGTTGGAAGGATGGTGCTCGTGGTTTGTGTTTCCTCTTCAAATGCTTCTATTCTATGATTAATCTTGAAAAACTCGTCCTTGTCCAACTGATACTCATGCTCACTATACTTTACCTCACAAAGATTTATCATGTTGTCGGCACGATCAATAATGATGTCAATTTGTGCATCGTCAGCTAAAGTCTTACTTCTCCAGGAATAATATTCAGTTTTGACGCTTGCAATACCTAAGGCTTTCTTTATCTGTGAGATATGAGCTTGGCAAACACGCTCGAAAGCAAGACCATACCAAGTCTTAACTTCTGAGGATGTAACATTTCTGCTCCAGTAATGTTCATCCGAGCTGTTTTTGGCGATAAATGTATTATAAAAGATAGTATAGAAATCAACTAACTGGTATAGAGCAGAGTTGCTTTTCACCTTTTTTTCTCTAATACTATATTTTCGTATGAAGTCACAATATACCAAGTCTGTGAGCATATTTCCCAGTCTTCCATTGTTATCGATGTGTAATGCCTTGCTTATCTCTTCTCTTGTCATGCCGGAGGATTTCTTCGCCAAAACAGAGATAATGTCTTGGTAGGGTTGAGCATTGCGAAAAAGTGAATAGAAAAGGCGACGATATTCTTTTTGTAGTTCTGCATTCGCACTAAAGAATAGTCTGTCGAGTCCAAGTGCAGGACTTTCTTCTGGTGAGAAGAGACTCATATAATAAGGTACGCCACCTATAGCCATATATACTTGTAAGAGGCTTAGGCGTTTCCACCTGAATCCATTCTTTTGGAAGTATTCCTCTGTTTCTGCTAAAGTGAATGGATGGAGAGGCATCTCATGAGTAACCCGGTCGTGTAAGCCTCCATGATTATCGATGATATTGCGAACCATCCATGAGGTGGCTGAGCCGCAGACGATGAGCATAATTTGGGATTGCCAGTTTGCCCAACTATTCCAAAAATGTCCTAAGGCATGAACGAAGCCTGCTTTCGGTGTGTCTAGGCATGGCAATTCATCGATAAATATCACGCATCTCTTACCGTCCTGTAACTTGGGTTCCAGAAGTTGGCGAAGGGCAAAGAAGGCATCCAGCCAAGTTGTATTTTTCTTGCCTGTATATCCGTATGTTTTGAGTGCCATGTGGAAAGCGGTGATTTGTTCGTTTTTGTTGCCTTCAAGTACACCTGTCATGTCAAATGAAAATTGGTTCTTGAAGTACTGGCGAATCAGAAATGTCTTTCCTATTCTTCGCCTGCCATACATGGCGATAAACTCTGCTTTACCAGAATTGTAATATTTCTCCAGCAGGGTTTTCTCTTGATGTCTTCCGATGATAGTTTCTGCCATATCTTCTTATTTTAGTTATGCTGCAAAGATAGGCATTTTTTATGAAAAACAGCCGATAACGTGCGAAAACATGCTTAAAAACATCAACTTTCGCACACTATCGGCTGTTTTTGCTCTAAAATAATGATATTTGCTGATTTATGAGGCATCACATCATTTCCTTCTTAAACCAGAGTTCAAATACACAATCGGCAAGAAAAACGCCCTGCTTCTCGATGTAGATAATCTCTTTGTCTATCAGAGATTTCTTGATGCGGTCTATGTTTGATTTACTACCTAATGGAAGATCTTCCGTGATGTTTTGAGCGGTAAAGCCTGAGTGTATGCCTTTACACAACAGACGGATGAAGTTGAGCTGGTAGGTAGTCAGACTTTCTGTTTGCTGTACGAAAAGACTGTTACATTGCTGTAGGAGCGCATTGATGCCGCTTTGCAGACATTCTTCATTCACTTCCTTTTCAGTTTCTGCCATTACATTCCATGCCAACTGTTGTACGTATGAAGAATAGTTCTTCACCGTCTCGCAAATCCGTTTTGCAAAATCTTCAGATATATATTTGCCGTATTTTTCAAATCGGGAACAGATAAATGGTACCCAATATTCTGTAGGTATGCATTCCAAGTGAAGCATTTCGCCAAACATATAGAATGGCATGCGGCGACTTTGGAAGATGTTTTCCATCAGATGTCGTTTGCTGCCAAAGAAGCAATAGGATACATTCTGGTGGTGTTGCCAGGCACCACGTAAGCGTTTTTGAACATCCAAAGAATCAGGAAACTCACCTATCTGCTGAAATTCATCGATACATATCACCAGTCGGACTCCTTTTTCCTTCGCTATTTTTTCAGGGAGGTTCAGTATTTCTTCTGGCGAATAATTTTTCGGAGTGATGCCGAGCGATATTGAAAACTCTGATGTAGGTTCAGGGCTGAATGATATCTTAGGAGAAACTCTCACGAGAAATTGCTTGATGTTTTCCATCACTTGTTCCATTTTGTTTCCCAATGATTTCATGATATTTTCTGCGAATCGGTTGTAGAAATCATATTCGCTTCTGCAGTCGTAAATATCCATATATACTACCTTTATCATCGGGTTGTCTATCTCTGATATAACCTTTTTGATAAGAGAAGTCTTGCCCATACGTCTTGGTGAGATAAGAATCACGTTGATGCCATGTTCAAAGTCAGCCTTGATGCGTTTGGTTTCTTCTATTCTGTCGGTGAAATTATTGCCTTCTACCGACATACCATATACGAATGCTTTTTCCATAATGCCTTTAGTCTTGATTTCTAATGCAAAAGTACGCAAAATAATTAAAGTTCACAAGTTTGTGGACCACAAACTTGTGAACTTTAATATTATTTTGGAAATCAATAGGTTATAAGTATTTCCACCCCACGATGGCTTGCTCCATCTCCTGGCATAGCTTCTGAAACTTCTGGCAGAGAGAGTTCGACCATTTGGTCATGCCGAATAGCTGCTTCTGCTCCAGAAACTCATCATTATCCCATTGTGTGTAGTCGTAGTCGGAGAAGTAACGCTTGTATTCACGCAGAGTATCGCCAGAAAAACGCTTGTAGTCTTCTACGTCGCCAAACCAGTAGCTGCTCATCATCTGACGGGCAAAAGCCTCATGAGAATAGTTGCCTAAAAGATTGTGATGCTTCAATACGCTCCATACGCAGAACCACTGGTTCTTCCTGCTTACTAATTTCACCATCAGCGAAATCGTTTTCCTCAATTCTTCCATTTTTACCGGTCTGCCGTTGAGTACCGTTACGAAAACCTCATTGTCGAACTGCGGTTTTATTTCATTCGGATTCTGACATTCGTAAATCAACTGTTCCAGAAGTTGCCATTTTGCTGTAGCAGAGAGCAGGCTGATGTATTCTTCTGCAGTAAATGTCAGCCGGTTTACTTCCTTTCCCATCTCGTAGGCATCGTTTACATGGTGTAGGAATGGCAGGAGCAGACTGTCAGGCACTTCTTTTTGCAGTTTGCGCTGTTCGGAGCGCATCTGGTCTATGTTGAGTGTCAGCCGGTCGTTATTGTATTCCAGAGTAGAGATATACAGATCGATGTCTCTCTTGCCTTTCGGGTCTGTGGTATATTTCTGTACCCCCATTTCGGTGAGTCGTCCAGCCTCGTCGTCCGTAATATATCTTCCGCAAACATCGTTTACCCGTCGGAAATGATAGACCAGATAGCATGAGAAACCATATAGCTGGAAGATATTCCAGAATCTTTCTTCGGGTTTAACTCCTGGATATTTCGCAAATTTGTTTTTCTTGAGAAAAGCTTTTTCTACGATATTGATGTCTGTTAAGAAATTGGCAATGGAATTTTCCGACATGCCATCCTCTATGAGCAGTTCATGCAGTTTAGGGAACAGGATGCTCATCTGTGCAGAAAACATGCCGCTCTTATGGCCTTCCAGTATTTTGGTGGTCTGATAATTTTCTATTACTTTTTTTAAGAAAGGGCTCATCTCATTGATGACGATCTGGCTGATGGTGTCGATATGGGTCTGATTGATGAACTTGCGCTGGTGGGTCAGGTCGTTGCGCTGCAAAGCGAAATCCTGGTCTGCCATGTAGCAGAGCCTTGAAGCCTTGGTGCATAGAGAGCGGATATCAAAGTTCATCTCCTGGGTGCTGTAGTCTTCCCAGCCTTGCATGAGAACCTGGCACATCATATAAAAGGTGTTCAGTTGTCGGTCGAAAACTTCATAGCTGAACGGTGATTGTTGTTCGTCTTTATCTGTCATGGTTGTATAAATAGCCTGTTATTACCTGTTTGTATGGGTAATGACTTGCATGATTTGAATGAATATTATAATGGTGCAAAGATAACTAATTATTTTGGAATAAATAATAAAAATGCTGTACAAAAATGAGCTTTCGTACAGTATTTTCATACTTTTTAAGGGTCTTCAGGAATTTGGAGTGATGGCATATTAAAATATATCTATGATTGATTATAATAATCTCGTATAAGTTATTTACTGTCTTGTTGTTTGCAAGAAGTCCCAAGTGCGTCAGCGCGATTTTTCACTCTTCACTTTTCACTTTTCACTAATTTTAACGAACTATTGTTTTGTGTTTTGTCATTTTTTTGCTAAATTTGCAAAAATTATTATTTTTAAAAGCGATGATTATGAAGAAAATTACCCCCCCATTTTGTTGCTAGCAATTAGCTTATTGCTAGTTTGTGCTTGTAGTCATGATAAAAATACTACAAGTACCGACCATGAACTAGACTCTTTGCGTATAGAAAATGATAGACTCAAAAAGGACCAAGCAGACCTTAACTCTTTTATCAATGTGTTGTCGGTTAGTATGGATAGTATTACTCTCCAAGAAGATGGCATACTGAAAACTCCTAATAAAGAAGGTATACCTTCAGGGATTGCCTCAAAAGCACAGATCAAACAGAACCTTCATGTTTTTGAGGAAATGTTGAATAGACAAAAACAGAAGATTTCAGAATTAGAGAAAAATCTTCAAAACAAGAATGATGCTCGTTCTTTACAGTTGAAAAGCATCATTCGCTCCTTAAACAATCAGATAGCAGAAAAGGATAAGATGATTTTTCAACTTCGTGCCGATTTGGACAATAAGAATGTAAGCATCGCTAAGATGAAATCACACATATCAACTCTGAATGAGAATGTGGTAGCTCTCAATGATAAAGGTAATGAGTTGGAGAAAGCTTTAGAGACTCAATCTGACATGATGAACGAATGTTACGTGCGTTTTGGAACCAAAAAGGAACTTCAAAAGGCAGGTATATTGTCTGGTTCGGGATTATTCTCTAAAAAGAAGTTGAATGTCGCTAATTTCAATCCAGACTCATTCCGCAAAGTTGATATTCGTTCTTTCCATGAAGTTAAACTCAACAGTGGAAATCCGAAGATCTTATCCCAGATGCCTGCATCTTCTTATAAGTTGCAGAAGAATGAAGATAAGACAACGACTCTTGTTATTCTGGATCCTGCTAAATTCTGGAGTGTCTCAAATTATTTGGTTGTTGAATACTAAAATGCTCAAGTCTATGAAAAGAATATTTTTAGGCTGTGTGTCGTTGATGATGTTGTTTGGCTTCTGTTGTAACAGCTTTGCTCAAACAACACAACGCCATGTTGTGCAACGAGGTGAAACTTACGCTTTCATCGCTAAGAAATATGGCATTACGGAAGATGAGTTGATAAAAGCGAATCCTGGGCATAAAGTATGCTATGTTGGCTTGAAGCTGGTTATTCCAGTGTCAGAATGTGTAGTGGAATCATCAGCTTCCCCAGCTATCGTTTCTGAACAAGAAGCACAACCAGTGAAGGAATCGCAAGTGTTGGCAGCTTCTGATTATGAAGTTCCTACTCCTTCTTTGGCAAAACCAAAGAAGGAGAAAAAGAAGAAAAGTGGTAAGTCTTTTTGGAAAGCCTTGGGTTCTATTGCCTCAGGTATAGGAGAAGTTGTAGTTGGTACAACTGATGCTTTGGCAGAAACTGGCTTGTTAGACAAAACTGGTAAGGTGGGTGATGCCTTGGGATTTACAGCTGATGTGACTAATCTTACACAAGGAAAGGTTAGTAATTATATGAGCCAAACTCGTAGTGGAAAAAGAGAAAGCCGTGAAGCGGAAGCCAATGTCGCAGATGGACAGTCTGAATCGCCTAATCAAGGTGACTTGCCTGCTTTGAAGCAGAAATTGGCTCGTTTGGAACAAGAGAGAGAACAAGCGAGACGTGAGGTTGCAATTGAAGCTAGTCCATCTTCGTCAAGAGCACCTATTACTAGAAATAAGAAAAAAATACAACAAGCCAAAGCTGGTGGGGCTTATCAACGTTACAGAGAATTGAATATTGAGATAGGTAATGTAAAAGAACAAATATCCAAGCTAGAAGGTTGGCATGACCAGTGGATTGTGCAACAAGAAGCTAATAGAGCTAGCGCAAGAGCGGAGAATCAAAGGCTTAAGAATAAGCCAAAGTATGATGCCACTGACTGGAGAAATAAACAGCGAGTGAAGGATGCAGCCTTAGATCAAAATGCAGATATTCTTGCAGACCCAGTCAAATGGGTTGAAGCCCATGGAGCAAAAGGTACTGTAGATATTTACAAGCGAAATGCAGAGAATATCCAAAAGGCTAATGACTATAACAAGAATCGAAAATGATTAGAAGTTGTGCCCGACACGGATTAGGGTAGTTGGTAATGAAGAAAATAGTTAAAGTATTTCTCTCCTTTATGGTTCTGCTGTTATTCTGTTCTTGTGGAAAAGACGAAAGTATGGACAGTTCAAAAGGGCTTGTCGTTGAACAACAGGGAACTAAAGATAAAGTATATAAAATATACACTGCAAAAGGTTTTGCGGAATTTGCTGATTCAATGAACTTTCGTAACAGCACCTCAAAAAGCGACATTAATGTAGTAATTATGAGTGACATAGACATGTCCCAATTACCAAATAAAGAAAGTGGGGGCAATTGGCAACCCATTGCTAATAAAATACCAACAACAATTCGTGTAGAAGGAAATAATCATATTATTAAAGGTCTGAAATTAAGATATATTGATGGCGTTTATAATTATGGATTATTTGAAGAAGCATATATTTCAAATGTCAAACTTGAAAACACTGATGTCAACATTGTTATACCCCAAAATACAAACTTCACATGGTTTAATGTTGGTACAATTATAGGAGAAGGAAGTGTTTCTAATTGCTCGGCAAAATCAAGCTCTATAAATTGCCAAGTTAATTCAAACAATTCTTATTGGGGGGTAAACATTGGAGGAATGCTTGGATGTGGAAGTGCTAGCAATTGCATTTCTGATGTAAATATTACAATTAAAAATAATTCTACAGGCAATGTATATACAGGAGGTATAGCCGGAGAGTTAAATGGCTATGGTAACCAAAGCCAACTTTATACATGTGGAAGTACTAATGTAGAAGGGAACAGTATTTATGCTGGTGGAATTTGTGGAAGAGATGGTGAAGATAATGTTCTTGTGTATTGCTCTTCTGAATCAAAAATAGAGGTGTCTAGTGGGAATTCTTATATAGGAGGCTTGGTAGGCTTGTCTGGTAGTTATATTATATGTAGCTATTCCAATGGGAAACTTGTCGGAGAGCAAAGCCATGTAGGAGGCTTAATCGGAACTTCTGATTATGCAAGATTGATATGCTGCTATACCGATGCTGACCTAAAAGGAAAATGGATTGGCGGATTGATTGGAAATGTTGTCATATCACCCCCAGTTGAACTAACATGTGCTTCTACAACAAAATTTGTAGATTGTGGTGAATGGCCAAGCAACATGTGGGAAAACGAAAGAGAATACACTAACAATGCCTCAAAGAAAAGTATATATGAGCTGCTAACATCTAAACAAGCAGATAACAATATACATGATTGGTATAATGGTTCTATATATCCAACTGGACGAGGTGTGTGTGGAAAAAGTAAAGAAAATTGTATTTGGCTTTATGCCGATAACAATCTGAAGTTATGGTGGCTATAATTTTATTAATCGTACAAGACATCAAGAAAGACAAAATCTTATAGCAAGGACTGTAATAATCCGCCACGAAACGGCGCACCCGACAAACCCTGTGAGTTAGCATCTGTACTGCCTCCCCGCAGGGTTTGTCGGGTGCGCCATCATTCCATCATTCACGGATAGGATTGCAAGGCTCCGACTTCACTGAATTATACTGCAAATATACATTAGATTTGTTGTAAGGGCAACTATAAAAATAAAGGAATATTAAAGCTGCCCTTACAGGGCGCATTATCCGTAAATACCTTATACCCAGGGCGATGCCCTGGGCTAAGAACTTCTGCCCTTGCAGGGTGTATTGGGTATTTTCAACCGTACAGTTCGCGCGATTTTTCACTTTTCACTAAAGAATGGTAACTCCCATTCTTCACTCTTCATTCTTCACTCTTCATTTAAGAGAGTGTGTTCTCACTTTCTGCAAATGCGGGACAAGGCATACAGTGGCAATATCTGGACAGTACGGACAGCATCGTTGTCCTCCTTGTCTATATATTCCAGTTTACCAAAGTTTTCCAGCGAGCAGCGGAATGCCCGGGTGAGATGCTTCTCACGCAGAAACCTCCATAAGCTCTTCATTCCACCTTGCGTTCCCGATTTTATTTCAATAGGCATAATCTGCATGTCATGGATTTCAAGATAGTCGATTTCAGCCACACTGTTGCCTTTCTTCTCCCAGTAAAACATCTTCTGGCGCTGGATGCAAGGCTTGTAGCGCAGTATCTCCAGTCCTGCCACCATCTCGGTGAGTCCGCCTTTATTGACAAGTTCCTGTGGAGTGCCAGCCATTATCAGTTCGATGAGATGCTGGGACAAGCCGCCGTCCAGTTGAAGTACCGACAACAATAATCCGGAATCCAGAAACAGTACCTTTTAAAATATAATTAGGTTAAAAGTAACAAATTGGAAACAAGAGAGAATGCTATAGAGATCATTTGTCCCGCTGTTGATAATCCAGCACCTTGTTTTCATTTTGATTGAAACAACTTTTTTCACCTTATGAACCATTATGAACTTGGTAGTTTCAAAAAAAATGGTTATATTTGCTGCCGTATTCATTCTGTTAATAAAAAGTAGAATGCAATGTGGAACAAATAAAAACTAAAAAATAATGAAAAAAGTTGTATTTTTAATAACATTCTTACTGTGTGGAGTGTTTGCTTATGCTCAAACGAGCACTGAGAACATAGGAGGACTTTTGTATTCGATAGATACAGAAGCGAAAACGGCAACTTTGATTGCCAATGAGGATGATGAATACAAGGGAGATATCTTCATTCCAGAGAAAGTAAAGGCTAAGAATGGAGCAACTTACACTGTTGTAGCTTTGGGAGAGAAGTGCTTTGAGAATTGTGGGATAAAAAGTGTAATTATCCCGAGTACGGTGAAATCTATAGGGGATGAATGTTTCAAGTCTTGTTACAACTTGAAAGAAATAGCCATTCCATCTTCTGTCGCAAAATTAGGAAAAAATAGCTTTTCTTGGTGTGACAATTTAGAAAAAGTGTCTCTTCCTCAATCTGTCACATACTTAAGTGATGGTTGTTTTCAGTTCTGTAGTAAGTTAAATGATATAACGATTCCGAGTACTGTTATTAGTTTAGGAGCTGATTGTTTTGCGGGTTGTAGTGAATTGTCGAAGATAGTTATTCCTAGTTCAGTTACAAGTCTAGGAGCTAGTTGTTTTTCTTGGTGTGAGGGGTTGACAGAAGTAGAAATTCCTGCTTCTGTGAAATCATTGCCAGAATATTGTTTTACGTATTGTCGTAATTTGAATAAAATTGTATTTCCTTCAACACTTACGACTCTTGATGAATATTCTTTGTATCAGTGTGAGAGTTTGGAAAGCCTCTTCTTTAAGGGAAAAGTACCTGAAGGTCTGAAGGAAATTCAAGTTCCAAGAACGTGTTGGCTGTATGTTTCGCAAGAATATTATTCTGAATTTCAAAATACGTTGAAGTCGATTTTCCCTTATATTTTTACATGGAACCCTAATGGACAAACACAAGATGTTTCAGTTTGGTCTGAAAACATAGATGGGGTTCGCTTCTTGGTGGATTCCCAAAATGGTGAAGCAAGAGTGGTAGAGAATAAAAGATATAGTTATAAGGGGAGTCTTGTCATACCTGAAAAGATTATAGCAAGAGATGGAAAGAACTATTCAGTCGTAGCACTTGATGATAATAGCTTTTTTGGCAGTTCTTCTTTGCTTAGTGTAAAAATTCCAACATCAGTTACGAGATTAGGCAATTCTTGTTTTGAAAATAGTTATGATTTACAAAAGGTAGAAATACCTTCTACAGTCGTATCTCTTGGTGAAAGATGCTTTTATGATTGTTCTGACTTGGTTGATGTAGAGATACCTTCAGGCATTACTTCATTGAGCAAATATTGTTTTTATAGATGTGAAAGTTTGACAAGTGTCAATATACCTTCATCTGTGACCTCGATTGGAGATTATTGTTTTGACGACTGTGAAGGCTTGACTAATATTAATATTCCTTCGTCTGTTACATCTTTGGGATGCGATTGCTTTTATGGTTGTAAAAATATCTCCAGTTTTGTTATTCCTGCGTCTGTTGCTTTTATAGGAGATTGGTGTTTTAGTGAATGTGATAACTTGGAGACCATGGTCTTTAAAGGAGGATTGCCAAAGAATGTCAAAGATTGTTATGCGCCTAATGTTTGTGTCTTATTGGTGCCGTCTGCAGAGTTGGAAAAATATGAGAAAACTTTAAAGGACACATATCCTTATATTTATGCTTATGATGTTACTGGAGTGGAAGATGCGGCAGTTCCTGCATGGCTTGAGACTATACAAGGGCTTAGATATTTGGTAGATTGTAATGCTCACGCAGCTATCGTAATGCCAAGCAAGGATAAGAAATATTTTGGTGATATTATTGTACCTGCGAATATAATGGCAAAAGATGGACAAAAATATCCTGTAACAGCGTTGGGTGATGAGAGTTTTTCGGGATGTAATAATTTGAAGAATATTATTATTCCTCAAACGGTTACTTCTTTGGGTAAGAATTGTTTTAACTCTTGTACTAATTTGACTTCTATCGAAATACCTTCATCGGTGACATCGTTGGGAGAAGGTTGTTTTTATCTTACTGGATTGAAAAGTGTAAAGATTCCATCTTCGATTACTTCACTAAGTACTGGCTGTTTTCAGCTTTGTTCAAGTTTAGAAAGCGTAGAGATTCCCTCTTCTGTAACATCTTTTGGAGAGTATTGTTTTGACGGATGTTCTAAATTGGAAAGTATTGATATACCTTCTTCTGTTACTTCCTTGGGCGAAGGTTGTTTTATGTATTGCTCATATTTGGAAAAGGTTGTTATTCCTTCTTCAATTACATCGTTAAGTACTAATTGTTTTGGGGGCTGCTCGGGTTTGAAGAATATAGAAATCCCTTCTTCGGTTACATTGTTGGCTGGAGGATGTTTTTTAGGATGTTCAAGTTTGGAAAGTATAATCATCCCCTCTTCTGTAGAAGAAATGGGAGGTCTTATATTTTGGCAATGTAATCTCCTAAAATCGGTTTATTTTAAAGGCAAATTACCAAAATACTTAACGACATATTGCAATGCGCCAACTGATTGTTCCTTTTATGTACCTCGTCCATATTTGCAAGAGTATATAGATGCCATCGGCTCAAAATATTCTTCTATATATCCTTGGGATGGTGGCGTTGTGATTGTTCGTGCCAAAAGTTATAGTCGTGTCTATGGTGATGAGAATCCTGTGTTTGAATTGGATTTGGGCGGTTCTTCTTTAGAAGGTGTTCCAGAATTGCTTTGCATGGCTAATGCAACATCGCAGGTTGGAACATATACTATCGAGGTAAGAAAAGGAACTATTAAGAATGAAGATGTGCTCTTTGAAAATGGCTCACTTACCATCACGAAAGCTCCATTGACTATCTCTGTAGGTAACTACACTAAGAAGCAAGGTGATGCCATGCCTGCGTTCAAGGCAAGCTACACTGGTTTTAAGAATGGTGAGGATGAGTCTGTTTTGATTAAGCAACCTGTTTTTGAGACAACGGCAACGGCGGAAAGTGCTCCTGGCGAATATCCTATTACCGTGTATGGTGTAGAAGCTGATAATTATGAGGTAAAGAGCTACATAGCTGGTACACTCACTGTTGAAGAGGGAGTCACCGATATATCTCATATCGAGCAGTTATGTGACAAGGCCGCATGGTACACCTTGCAAGGTGTTAAACTGTCGGATAAGCCAAGTATGCCAGGTGTGTATATTCATCAAGGCAGAAAGGTTATTGTACGATAAATAAGAGGCTGCATTCTCAATTAAAATGCAGCCTCTTATTTTTAAATTTTTGCGAAAAATAAGTCATAATAGAAAAGACTCGGAGAGAGAACCATTCTTATTCCACTCTCTTCCAATCCAAGAGACCTTTTCCATTTTCGTCGAGTTCTATTCCCAATCCGATAATCTGACGATTGTCAGCCTTGAATGGTTCTATGTATTGTCGGTCGAGGATTTGTTGGGTGGCAGCGTCCTTGCCACCGTTGTTTCTTAATTTGAGTTCGATGACATATATGTAACGAGAGGTTTGCACAATCATATCGATTCTGCCTGTAGCAATCATTTTTTCTACTTCGACTTTCAAGCCGATTGCATTGAGGATGCTGCTGATGATAAGGCGGTAACGTTCCTCCATGTTCATCGAGGCAAGTTTCTTGTTGCTATAAGGTACATCGGCGATGAGTGCCTTTAGCGACTTCATCGCTTCGTCTATCTGTCCTGTGCCTAATTGGGCATACAGATTAGCTTGTAAGGACTGGATGTAGCTTTCTTCTCGCAGAGTCAATGCAGGGAGCACTATTTCATAGAGAGCTTGCTTCACTTCTTCGTTAGGGAAATCTAAAATATAGCCAAACTCATCGCTGTCCTTGATAGTGAGATAGCCTGACTGATATAGAAATAAGGAAGCACCACCTCCTGTTACATCTGATAATTCCAAGGTATTTCGCATGATGCGGCAATTCTCGAAGCTCTTTAGGCGTAGCTCCATGTTGTCAACAAACTTTAGGAGAAGTGAGGTTGCACCCGATGCTGCCCAATAATTTCTGATTTTGGATTGTTCCAAGGCATTTATCAGACTGTATGGATTGTAAATGTCAACCATATTGTCCTCGCTAAAGTGATAACCATCATAATACTCTTTGAGGTGGTCATGTGTCTCTTGTGCTGTCCACTTGTTACGAATGTTCATTCTTTCCAACTCTGGCTTGAAGTTTTCGCCGATTTCCTCCTCTGTGATACCACAGATGGCGGCGTATTCAGGCAAGAAACTGATGTTGGTCAGGTTGTTTAAAACGGAGAATAGAGAAATCTGAGTGAACTTGGTGATACCTGTGATGAACACCAGTCGCTCGTATTCGTCATCGGCTTTCAAAATGGCAAAGACCTCACGGTAAACTTCTGTGCATTTCTCGTGTTCAGGAGTTTTCCATGAGTGCTGTAGGGGAGAGTCATATTCATCAATAAGAATAGCAACCTTCAAGCCTGTTTGTTTGTATGCGGTGGTAATGATGGCGTCAAAACGGTCGGCAAGATGGGCTGTTGATGGGAGGGTGATGGCATATTTCTTTTCATATTCCTTGAAACGTAAGTCAAGGTATGAGCGCAAAGTTTCTGCATTCGCACCGCCACGGCTAAGGTCAAGACGAATAACAGGATATTGCTTCCATTCTTTTTCCAACTGCATGATTTTCAGTCCCTCGAAGAGTTCTTTTCTTCCTTCGAAGTACATCTGTAGTGTATCGACAAGGATAGACTTGCCGAATCTACGAGGGCGGCTCAAGTAATTGAACAGTTTGCCACAGTTTGCTAAATACCAAACGATGTTGCTCTTATCTACATAGACATAGCCTTCTTCTCTGATCGTTTTGAATGACTGGATGCCTGCTGGTAATTTTCTGATGTTGATGTCTGCCATGTCTGAATCTCCTATTTTTTTGCAAAGATAAAGAAAAAGAGTGAGAAAACCAATGAATGTATAAGGAAAATTTATTTTTCCCTGCTGTTTTCCCCGTTACCCTTTATTTTTTCCCCGTTTTTCCCTGCTGTGTTTCCGGGTTGCAGGGAAAAGTTGGAAAAGGGGGCTTCCGTTTTGTATCTTTGCATTGTCGATAAGAAATCGTACTGCGATGTGGTAAAACCCCTTTACCCTTCATCAGTTGCTTGTAAGTTGCTGTGTGATAGGACGTTACGTGATAAATTACTCAAAATCACCCTTCACCACCCTTCACCGCCCTTCATCTTAAAAAAGGAGCAAGTTGGAAGGCGAGGCTTGCTGAACGATATGACAATAGCTAATTAATTAATCATTAATATAAAAAAATAAATTATGAACAAACAACTAAATGAGATGTCATTATTGATGACAGGTAGCGGATCTTCTATCTATATGGTAGAGAGTTTTATGGAAGAGCATTATGCCTTCCGTCGTAATTTGCTTAGCGGAAAGACGGAAATGGCTGTTCTGAAGGACATAGAAGGGGATTCTCCTGATGATGGAGCTTCTTCTGATAATGAGGCTTCTTCTGTTGATGAGAAAGAAGAGACCACTCTTCAGAATAGCAATCTGAAATGGGAGGTGATGACCAAGGAGAAGGTCAACTCCATTGTTAGAGCTGCCAAAAAAATGGGAGTGGGAGGCAAGAAGTCGCCCCGACAGGACATCGAGGAATACATCTGCTCTGATGTCGTTCCTGACTTTGATCCTATCCGAGCTTATCTCATGGGATTGCCCAAATGGGACGGCAAAAACCATGTTGCCGAACTGTTCAGCAGAATACCGGGACTGACAAGTGAACAACTGTCATGGTGCGCCATCTGGCTCCGTTCTGCGGTGGCTCATTGGCTGCAGATGGATACGCTGCATGGCAACGAGGTGGTGCCTGTATTGATTGGTTCACAGGGTTGCGGAAAGAGTACCTTTGCCAATCGTCTCTTGCCTGAGCACCTGCGCCAGTATTTCCTCGACCACATCAACTTCGGCAATAAGTTTGATGCAGAGATGGCGCTCACTCACAACCTCTATGTCAATATAGACGAGTTTGCCAACATGGGACCTAACCAGCAGGGCAAGCTGAAACAGACCCTCTCCAAGGTAAAGGTGAACGGCCGTCCTATCTTCGGCAAGGCGCAGGCAGATCGTCCCCGCTATGCTTCCTTCCTGGCCACCACCAATGATGAGCATCCGCTCTGCGACCCAACGGGAAGTCGTCGATTCATCTGTATTCACATCCCTTCTGGTTATCATATAGACAACGCCTCGGTCGTCTATTACGACCAGCTCTATGCGCAAGTAATGTATGAATTGAGGGATAAGAAGATACCTTATTGGTTCTCCAATGAGGAGGTGATTCGCTTGCAGGAACGTAATTTAGCTTTCTTCAAAACCGATGATTTGGAGACGATGCTCAAGACTTGTTTCCGAGTGCCGGGGGAAGAAGAGAAGGCGAAGTGGATGAATTGTTCAGAGGTGTATAATGTGCTCCATGAGCAGTATCCTATGTTGCTGCCAAGCATGAGCCTGAAAGTGAAAATTGGCCAGACGCTCAGACTGATGGGATGCTCCAATAAGCATACTAAGAGGGGGCAGGCTTATCTGCTTGTTTCTGCTGCTGCTTGATTGGATGACAGGTGGGTGAAGGGTGGGTGAAGGGTGGTGAAGGGTTAAATTTTACCCTTCACCCTCGGAGCCCCAGTGTTTATCGGCATTCCAAAAGAAAAGGTGAAGGGTGAAGGCAAAACATCGTATCGGATTTCAAAATTCCGGTATCCCTGTTTTCCGAGAGCGAAATGACTTGTTTTCAGTTGTAAAACTCAGAGTTATGATTTTACTTGCCTAAGGCACATTTGTGCCCTCAGCCAGGGCACAAATGTGCCTTAGTAAGTTAAAACGCTATCTCTGAGTTCCAGCATTCTATCTCTGAGCTTTACCCTCTCTGTCTGAGCCTTTTTCTATGAATTATAAATAACTTAAAAATAAAAGAAAGTATGAAGAATATTCCACATTGTGTAGTTTGCCCTATGGCATCCTGCACACGTAGCAACACTTGCGCCCGTTATGCGCAGTATGTCAAGGCACTTGCCAATGCCGACACCTTTGAGGTGCTCAATGTGAAGCATCTGGTGAGTGAAGGCGAGAAGTGTCCCTATCATCTTGTAGCAGAAAAGCAAGTATGGGCGAGGGGATTCCTGCGCATCTACAATACCATCCCATCGGGCAGAACCCGTTATTTCTATTCCCATACGCCTTATACCCGTCGCAGGTTTTATAAGGCAAGGAGTGGCGAGATAGACATTCCTCCCTACATACAGGAACGCCTTCTCTCCATCTTCCTGGAGCACGGTGCTGATATGAGCATCGGCTTCGACCGTTATGAAGAGAAGGAGGTTCTGGTGGAAAAATAAAATCCTATTGATGTCCAGTTCAAAGGCTGCCCTGATATAAATAAAAGTACACAAAAAAGTCCCCGATGCATCTCGCACCAGGGACTTCAAAATTTTAATTTTAATCTATGAAGTACAATCCGTGTTAGAACACGGCTGCTTGTAAATTCGATTTATATCATCTTTATTTCTTATCCGCATCAATGAGGGCAAGCAGATGCTCTACTGCCACTTCTTGCGGGATATTCTTTTCTATGCAAACCTGCTTGCGGTAGAGGCTTACCTTGTTTGGACCGGCGCCCACATAACCATAGTCGGCATCTGCCATTTCGCCAGGACCATTCACGATGCAGCCCATGATGCCAATCTTCAGTCCCTTCAGGTGCTTGGTGGCCTCCTTGATCTTGGCAATGGTTTCGCGAAGATCGTAGAGGGTTCTTCCGCAACCAGGACAACTGATATACTCGGTCTTGCTGGTACGCAGACGAGCTGCCTGAAGTATTCCAAAAGCAGTCTCATCAATGGTCTGGGCAGGGATGTCGCCATTGTTCATCAGCCAGATACCATCGGTCAGACCATCTATCATCAGCGCACCCATGTCGGCAGCAGCCTCCAACTGGAAGTCGCTCTTCTCTTCCTTGCTGTGCTGGTACATCTGCGCAAAGACAACAGGGTTCTTCAAGCCGGCATTCATCATCTCATGAACCAATGCGCGCTGGTCGCCCAAACGGTTCTGGTGATTGCTGACGCAGATGACTACCACCTCCGGATGATTCTTCAAGCAAGCGATGTATTCTTCGGCAGGAGTACCAAACTGGAGCGTGAGGAACTTGATGTCTGCCTTGATGCTGGCGATGAACGGCATAGCCATAGCAGGGAAGATAGGATAGAGTTTGGCACCCGTAGTCTCTGGCTTGCAGTTGAGGGTCTCATAGACATTGTAATCTACGATATAGCTCTGTCCCGGCACAAACTGTTTAGGCATCTTTCCACCTATATAAATATAGTCGGGTTGGGCATCCTTATTCTCACAAATCGTACTCTCGCCATTGATACGGTTGCTGATGACTACAGGCACCTGAGTGCCACCGATATTGCCCACAGCCTCGGTTTCCCGGCGAGTAGGGTGCAACCAGTCGAAAGAAGGACAAGCCGTAGCAGGAATCATCAGCTGACCCTGTTTCTTTCCGATATAATCCACCAGATGGCGGGCTACAGGAATCTCAGCCGCAGGTTCCTCGCTCAGACTTACTCTCACGGTATCACCGATGCCATCAGCCAGAAGCGCACCGATGCCCACGGCACTCTTGATTCTTCCATCTTCACCTTCGCCGGCTTCGGTAACGCCCAGGTGAAGAGGGTAGTTCATTCCTTCCTTCTCCATCTCATCCACTAAGAGACGCATAGAGCGCACCATCACCACGGTATTGGATGACTTGATACTGATGACCACATCGTGGAAATTCTCTTTCTTGCAGATGCGAAGAAACTCCATGCAACTCTCTACGATGCCTTCCGGAGTATCGCCATAGCGGTTGCGGATGCGGTCGGAGAGCGAACCATGGTTTACGCCGATGCGGATAGCAGTATGGTTCTCCTTGCAGATATTGAGGAAAGGAACGAAACGTTCCTCAATCTTCTGGAGTTCGTGGGCATATTCCTCGTCGGTATATTCCTGCTTGATAAACTTGCGGGCAGGATCCACGTAGTTGCCTGGGTTGATACGCACCTTTTCGCAATAGAGTGCAGCTACATCAGCCACATTCGGATTGAAGTGGATGTCAGCCACGAGCGGAGTGGTGAAACCATCGGCACGGATTCCTGCATTGATATTCTTCATGTTTTCAGCCTCGCGGGAGCCCTGGGTGGTAAAGCGCACCAGTTCGCCACCAGCCTTGATGATTTCCTCTGCCTGACGTACACAAGCCTCGGTATCATTGGTATTGGTAGTGGTCATCGACTGGATGCGGATAGGATTGTTACCGCCTAAGTCAAGTTCTCCGACATGGGCAACAGAAGAAGTGCGTCGGGTATAATTGAATAAATCTACCATAATGTATAAGATGAGATATGCCCCAGGGAAGGGGCATATCAGGATATATTAGTTACATTTATAATCGTATTTGATTTCATGCAGCTCCTTGTTGGCCTTCTCGATCTTTGCATCCAGACCAGCCTTCCATGCCTGCACCTTCTCTGCCACTTCCTCGTCTCCCAATGCAATCATCTCTGCAGCCAGGATTGCTGCGTTCTGAGCTGCGTTGACACCTACTGTGGCGATAGGAATGCCAGGAGGCATCTGAATGATACTGAGCATGGCATCCAGACCATCGAGCATACCCTTGATAGGCACACCGATAACTGGCAGCGGTGTTTCTGCTGCTATCACGCCAGGAAGGGCAGCAGCCATACCTGCAGCTGCGATGATAACCTTCACACCACGGTCTTTAGCTCCTTTGGCAAATGCTGCTACTGCATCTGGAGTGCGGTGAGCAGAGAGGGCATTTACCTCAAAAGGAATCTGGTTGTCATTCAACCACTTACATGCTTTTTCCATAACAGGCAGGTCACTGGTACTGCCCATGATAATGCTAACTAATGGTTTCATTTGCTTTTATATTTAATATTAATGATTTTTTGTTCTATCATCTAATGAATGCTCACCTTACTTATATAATAAAGAGAGCGCACACTACTCCAACGAGAAATCCGGCTACCACCTGCGCCAACGTATGCTGACGGAGAATCATGCGGGCTGTACCCACCATGCCTGCCAGCAGGATGACGAATGCCAGCCACCAGATAGGATTGAAGGAAAAGGCAATCGAATAGACTACCAGTCCTCCTGCCACTCCTCCGATGGCTGCCGTGTGGGTGGAGATTTTCCACCATACATTGATGAGTGCGCATACCATCTGTATCACCAATGCCGCTACCAGGATAATGCTGATTACTCTCGGCGTGTTGCGGTATTCCATCAGAAAGAAACAGCCAAAATAGCACAGGATTGATATCAGATAGGGTACGATGCGGCGCTCTTTCCTGCCCAATTCCTTGGAGGTCCATCCCTGAAACTTGCGGTATAGGTGTATCAGCAGGGAGGGCATGAGGATGGTGGAGATATACACCATGAGCAGCATCGGCAATTTATATGCCAATGGCAGCAGCGACATATAGCTGAACAGAAACAGAGCCACTAGTCCTACCAAAGGCAGGTAGAAAGGGGTGAAGAGCATGCTCATGATGCGTGCCGCCAATATGATATTTTTCTCTTTCATAACAAACTATGTTGTATGTAACCTTTTGTATATTTTCCTGAATTTATTTTCTTAATCGTGCTACCGGGATGCCCAACTGCTCTCTGTATTTAGCCACGGTGCGTCGTGCAATAGGGAATCCCTTTTCCTTCATGACCTTGGAAATAGCATCATCGCTGAGAGGTTTCTTTTTATCCTCGTTTTCTATGAGATGCTGGAGGGCAATCTTGATCTTGCGTGTTGACAGTTCCTCGCCGTCTTCGGTGGTATAGCTGTCTGTAAAGAAGAACTTGAGTGGGAATATGCCCCATTTGGTCTGTACATATTTCTCGATTCTTACTCGTGAAATGGTACTGATGTCAAGTTTCGTTCTTTCTGCTACATCCTTGAGAATCATCGGCTTGAGGTCAGCCTCGTCACCATCCAGGAAGAACTGCCTCTGGATGTCGATGATAGCCTTCATGGTGATGATGAGCGTATGTCGGCGCTGCTTGATGGCTTCGATAAAGCCTTGAGCCTTATCTACTTTCTCCTTGGCATAGAGCAGGGCTTCCTTATCTTTCCGGCTCATCTGGTCCTTGTGCCTTTTGTAGGTTTCTATCATGTCGGTGAAGGAAGGAGATACGGTCAGCTCTGGCATATTGCCTCGGTTGAGCGTGAATGTAATGGTTCCGTCATCGGCAGTATCTACGATGAAGTCGGGATTGATCTGCTGCATGTTTCGTCCGTCAGTCTCGCCAAGCGATGCGCCCGGCTTAGGATTCAACTTGCGTATCTCGTCCTTGAGTGTCTCCAACTGGGTTTCGTTGAGTTCCAGTCCAGACTTAATCTTATCCCAATGTTTCTTGGTAAATTCGTCGAAATAATCCTCGAATACTTCCTCCATGGTTTTGCGCAGCACTCCCTTAGGCAGTCTTTTTACCTGCAGCAACAAGCATTCCTGCAGGCTTCTTCCGCCCACACCGGCAGGATCGAACGACTGGAGTTTGTGGAGCACATGCTCAATTTCCTTTTCGCTTACATCAATATTATGGTAGATGATGAGCTCATCACAGATGCTGTCCAGGTCTTTGCGGAGCAATCCGTCTTCATCCAGTGAACCAATCAGATATTCCATGATTTGCTTTTCTTTATCAGAGAGTATCTGCATGTCCATCTGTTCCTTCAACTTATCGTAGAAGGAAGTCGTATTGCCATAAACCATTTCTTCGTAGTCGGCGTTCTGCGTATTATATCTGTCAGTATTGTAGTCGGGCATCTGGTCATCTTTTCCGATACTTTCCAAAGCCTGGTCCAGTTCGTCCTTTCTTTCTTCTTTTTCCGACTGGGCTTCGTAGGCATCGTCTCCAAATTCATCGTCATTACTGTTGTCAGAATCATCCAGAGCCGAACGGTCTTCGTTGCCCTCTCCCATGAGTGCATCGTCCGGATTCTCAGTTTCCAAGGCAGGATTATCATCCAGTTCGGCATTGATATTATCCTCCAGTTCGTTGAGCGGCATCTCCAGCATCTTCACCTGCAACATCTGTTGGGCGGAGAGTCGCTGGAGCTGTTGTAGTTTCTGCTCCTGTGTCTGAATGAGTTTTTGAGTCATGTTTCGTGTCTTTTAAATAAGTTCTTTCCAAGTTACTTAAAAAGTTATATCATCTTCTTATTAGAAGTATTTTTCCTACTTACTTGAAGTATTCTTTCAGTTCCAATGCCAGTTTGTAGAGTTTATCAGGATTTCCGTTTCCATATCGTTGCCAGATTTTGCTGCATGCGTCTATCAGATTGCTGATCACCACATCGTTTCTGTTGAGGTATGGGTCGCAAATCTGGAAAACATTCATGGCCTCTACTATCACTTTCGTGCTGGTTTTGATGAGTTTGGCAAGATCAATGATTTCAGGTGTTTCCGGCACCATGGTGATTGGTGTGAGTTGGAAATAAAGATCGAGGATGATAATCAGCTTGACGGGAGTGAGCGAAGGCTCGGCTTCGATAGGTTCCCAGTCGTGCTCGAATGATTCCCTGATGGAAACCCCCTGATAGAATTGTGTTGCATTTCCACATCCTTCCATTTTCTTGAGCAAATGGATATCACGAGCCAACTTTTTAGGGTTGTCTCCATATTTATCCCAAAGCCTCTTGATGCGTGGGGTGACCATTCTGAGTTTGAACATCTGTTCGTGCAGAACTTCTGGGGCAATATGCAGCTCCAGAGCCAGATTGACCATGCCTTTCGAATAGAGAGGTTTAACGCCCATTGGCTTTTTCTGGTATAATTGCAATAGCAAAAGCCAGTATTCATCTTTCCAAAGAGGATGTTTAGCCATATTACAACACTTTTCTGCAAAAGTACGACTTTTCATCGGTAATACAAAATAAAAATCGGAATTTTTTCTAAAAGAAAGGGAGAAAAATGAGAAATTAGAAATGAGAAATGAAGTGAGGGGAGATAAAAGAAAGTGCGCAAGACTTCTCACGAACTCTTGCGCACTTTTAATGTTATATTCCCAAATTTCTCATAACTCAAAGGAGATTGACTTCATTTTAAGTTCCTCTCCATTTCAGAGCCTGAAGCAGAAATTCTGCTACACAGGCGTCATCATTTGTTAATCCTATAACATTCTTTTTTACCTTTTCAACTTAATCCTATTGAACAATTTTCGTTAATCTCTGAATAAACAATCTTTTTTCTTACCTTTTCTAATACCTGTTACCTAAACTAACAATCTAAAACCTAAAACTAAACCTAAACAACTAACAATCTTAACCTAAAAACCTAATAACCTTTTGTCTTATTGACGATGCAAAGGTACGACGATTTTCGGTATCTTCCAAATCTTTAGAAGAAAAAGTCTCAAAAAAGCCTTTTTTTTTGATGTACATCAACTATGTGTGTGCGCACACATCAAGTATTTAGCTCAAAATTGACCTGTATCAAGCACTTAGAAGAATGTAGCTGAAAGCGGCTAATCGCCTTTATACATTATTATATATATAATAGCAGCTTTTTCCTATATGTGATTGCTGCTATTCTATATATTTCTGCTGTTATTTGCCGATATAAGCCTCTTCACTCATATAAACAGCGATGGTTTTGAGCTTGATATAATCTTCTGAGAGATAGATGCGGCCCTGATTGCCCCAGTTGGTGCCCCAGGAGTTGCGGCAAACGTAATATCGCTGTTTGCCCTGGACGAAGGTGCCGATGATTTCCATCACATGATCATCGGTGGTATGCAACTGTTCGAAAGCTTTCTGACGGGACTCCTGGGTGACAGGGCGCTCGGCAGAAGTGATATCCACATAGTTGTTCTTAGAATTCTGGAATCCCGGTTCGCTGTTATCGCCTTCCCAACAAACAGGATGGCCATTCTCTATCGCCTGCTGGATATGCTGCAGCAGTTCGTCGATAGGAATATTGAGAAACTCGTCATGCATCTGGTTGTCGGCTACCTCGAGTGAGAAGTATTCACGGAAGGGATGATGGGTGAAGCTTGTCAGGGCCACATATTCTTCCGGATAGCAGACGCTGTGGGCAAATTCCAGAGGAGTATATTCTGCACCGAGCATGTGAATCTGCTGGGCTGGCATATATCCTAATTCTGAATCGAAGAGATCGTTGAGTTCTTCCTTTAGTTTCGCGATACCGGCACCCTTGGCGATAGCACCGTTGCAAACCTGCTCTACCTTGCGGCAGAGTACCTTATAGTTGATATCTTTCTTGTCCTCGTAACTGTCGTATGGTTCGGCTCCGTATTTATTGATGTAATGAATGAGCATCGAACTCATACCCCTCATGCTGATAGGTTTTTTACCTTGAGAAAAATAATATTCCAAGGCTTTTTCCTGCAGCATCATGCGGGCGATGTAAGCCACGGAGAGATTGATGGAGTCGCCCTTCATGATATGTTCACTCTCGATGGTAGCCAACATGCCGTATGCCCAGCAGAGTTCACTATGTCCCTGGTCCTTGACGGGGGTAGTGCCGATGAGTTTGACATGGGCAGGTAAGTTGTTCTTCCCAGCTTTCTCTGATGGTTGGGAAGAAGGCTGATTCTTGTAGTCACAACTGGCGATGAAGAGTGTGGCAAGTATGGCGAAGATAATCTTTCTTTTCATGTTGTATGAACTTTATTTTGTACAAATTGCTTTTATTGGCTGCAAAGATACTATAAAAATCTATAGTATTGCTCATATCTCAAAGAAAAAGTGTAACTTTGCATCCTAAAAAGATATATATGACATTCATGAATGATAAAATAAAAGAATTTGAGGTGATGGCTCCTGTGGGATCTCGCGAATCCCTGGCTGCAGCTATCCAAGCCGGAGCAGATTCTGTCTATTTCGGTATCGGCAAGTTGAACATGCGTTCACATTCTGCCAATCATTTTACCATCGATGACCTGCGTGAGATCGCTGCTACCTGCAATGAGCATGGTATCAAGACTTATCTCACCGTCAATACCGTTATCTATGATGATGATATTGCCACGATGAAGGAGATTATCGATGCTGCTAAGGAGGCTGGCATCTCGGCTGTCATCGCAAGTGATGTGGCTGTGATGAGCTATTGTAATGAAGTGGGCGAGGAGGTTCATCTTTCTACCCAGTTGAATATCTCCAATACGGAAGCGCTGAAGTTCTATGCCCGCTTTGCTGATGTTTCGGTGCTGGCTCGTGAACTGAATATGGATCAGGTGAAGCATATCCACGAACAGATAGAGCAGCAGAATATCTGTGGTCCTATGGGCAAGCAGATTCGTATTGAGATGTTCTGTCATGGTGCGCTCTGCATGGCAGTTTCCGGCAAGTGTTATATGAGTTTGGCTAATGCCAACCGCTCTGCCAACCGTGGTGAGTGTGTACAGATTTGCCGCCGCAGTTATACGGTTACGGATAATGAAACGGGCAATCAGCTGGAAATCGACAATAAGTATGTGATGAGTCCTAAGGACCTGAAGACTATCCGCTTCATCGACCGTATGATGGATGCCGGTGTGCGTGTCTTCAAGATAGAGGGTCGTGCCCGTGGTCCTGAATACGTTTATACTGTAGTAAAGTGCTATAAGGAGGCGATTGCTTCTGTTCTGGAGGGTACTTTTACTGAGGAAAAGAAGGATGCATGGGACGAAAGATTGGCTACTGTCTTCAACCGTGGTTTCTGGGATGGTTATTACCAGGGTCAGACACTCGGCGAATGGAACAAGCACTATGGTTCGGTAGCAACAGAGAAGAAGGTACTCGTAGGTAAGGTGATGAAGTACTTCTCCAAGCTCGGTGTGGCTGAGGTTGCTGTGGAAGCTACTACCTTCAATCAGGGCGATAAACTTCTGATTACAGGAAATACTACAGGTGTGATGTATCTCAAAGCCGATGAGATCCGTTATGATTTGAAACCAGTTGAGACAGCCAAGCAGGGCTGGAGAGTATCTATCCCTGTGTCAGATAAGGTTCGTCCGAATGATAAACTCTATAAATTAATTACCGTAAACGAAATAAAGGAAATAAAATAATGGCTACAATCAATGATTTGCAGGATGAAGTAGTAGAGGAATTCCAGGACTTCACCGATTGGATGGATAAGTATCAGATGCTCATCGACTTGGGTAACGAGTTGGAGCCTCTTGACGAGAAATACAAAAACGAACAGAATCTCATCGATGGCTGTCAGAGCCGTGTATGGTTGCAATGCGATTATGAGGATGGCAAGCTCGTGTTTACTGCTGATAGTGATGCTCTTATCGTAAAGGGTATCATCGCTCTTCTGATTCGCGTATTGAGCGGTCATACTCCTACGGAGATTATGGATGCTGATCTTTATTTCGTAGAGAAGATAGGTTTGAAGGATCATCTGAGTCCAACCCGCAGCAATGGTCTCTTGGCGATGATCAAGCAGATTCGTATGTACGCTTTGGCTTACAAGACCAAGGAGGCTGAGGGAAATGCGTAAATTAAGAACGATAGAGATGAATCGCCTCACGCTGGAGGAATTCAAGGAGGCTGAGAAGCTTCCCCTGATAGTAGTCTTGGATGATGTGCGTTCATTATATAATGTAGGAAGTGTTTTCCGCTCTTGCGATGCTTTCCGTGTAGAGGCTGTATATCTGTGTGGTATTACCGCTACTCCTCCTAATGCCGAGATTCATAAGACAGCATTGGGTGGTGAGGATAGTGTCGATTGGGAATACTTCAAGACCACGGAAGAGGCTGTGGAGAAATTGAAGCAGAAAGGCTACTTCGTGTATAGCATCGAGCAGGTGGAAGGCTCTACCAAACTCCAGAATCTGCCGGAGGCTCATGAAAAGCTTATTCAAACGCCGTTAGAATCAGACAATCAAGAGAAATCTTCATTCTTCACTCTTCACTCTTCACTCCCCAGCGGCTATGCCGTCATCTTCGGCAACGAGGTGAAGGGTGTAAAGCAGAACATCGTGGATATGAGCGATGGCTGCCTGGAGATTCCTCAGTTTGGTACGAAGCATTCGCTCAATGTCAGCGTAACGGCAGGCATTGTGGTTTGGGAGTTTGCTAAACTCTTGAAGCTATAAGCGGCATTCAAGCTGATTTCGTATTCATATAAACTGCTTTAATCTTTGAATTAAGCAGTTCATTATAAGTTGAGTTCATGCCAAACTTGGATTTTTTTGCCAAGTTTGGCATGAACTCGTTTGGTAATATCAAATAAAAAGCGTATCTTTGTTGCTTATCACCACTTCTCATACAACTTTTTCATAATGGGATTTGTATCCATAATTGTTGTCCTACAATATTGCTTTTTGTGCCACTTTTATGGCATCCCGTTTCAGTGCAGAGTCATTTTCATTTCCTACAGCATCGATCACTTTATCTGCGAGCCACAGCTTCAACATCTCATTTTCATCCTGATGCAGCAATTCTGCAAGTTTAACCACTTGCTCTCGCTTAGCTCGTCTGTCTCCACGCTCAATTTTACTGAACATGGGAGTGTCAATTTCTAATACTGCCGCCAATTGGCGTTGCAGGAGCTTCTGCTCGTCTCTGAGTTCTCTTATCTTGTTTCCGAGTAACATCTCTTTTATTTTTTACGATTCTAACTCCGTTATAATATGATTCTTTCGACGTAAATCGGTTCAAATTACGACCTATAAAACCTCAATTGGTTAATATTGGGTCGTAAAAAGGTCGTAATTCACAAATTAGGTCTTATTACGACCTTATTATCCACTTTCGTCCTTTGGTTGTGATTAATTTATTTTCATCCATTTCTACAAGCAATTTGCCCACCATGCGCAATTGTTGTTCGTCTGTTTTGTTGGAGGGAAGTACATCCCTCAAGTATTCATAAATACTGTCTCGCTTTGCCCCTTCGTCACCTGCGTTTTGTAAGAATTGCAGTATCATTTGGCGCAGTTTCTCCTTATCCAATCCTTTTGTTTTTGTGTAAGAAGGAAGTTGGTGAGTGTTTTTGGCAATGCTAAGAGATATGAAGATTCCAACTGGCTTTACTATATCCATTCCACATTAGTCCGCATAGCCAGCATAACCGCCTCTCCAACTAGAGCGAAGTTGGCAAGAAGATAATGATTTTCTGTAAAACCATAGAATGTAGAGCCAGCAATCTCAGCTGTCTTTATAAGACTTCTTCGCACATCCGCATCACCGAAGCAAGTAGCACTTCCCACCATAAGTGCAGTACCAGAAGGACTAAGGTTTGCTATAATCGGACCGGCATCAGCATCCATTCCAATAGGACAGTTCCTATCATGATATTCCTTTAGACCAGAAATCGGACTGCTTTGATAAAAATATTGTTTCAATCGCTCGTATTGCCCTTTTGCAAAAGACCTATCTATGAGCGAGAGATAATAACAATTCAAGGCCGAATACGCCCCTTTTACTGGCATACCGTCTATCTGCTGTGCTCCCGTATTATCCAAGAAAGAAACCAATAAGCCTGTCTTTGCATCCAACCAATCAGTTTTTGCTTTCTCTATCCACCTATTCACGGTGTCTTGACAACTTCCATGATTCAACTTTGCATAATGAGATAAAGCTACCACAGCCACCAACATATCAGGAACATAAATCGGCTCATCTGGATAAGTCGGAAGATTTAAAGTTTCAGCATCGAGCATTCTTCGGTTGAGCGTATAACAGATTCTGCTATATAATTCATCATATTTATTTCCTCCACCTAATTCTTTATATTCTCCCATCATCCAAGCAAGAATACTCAAATAAGAAACATGACTATGATTGCCTTCAAGACTCGCAAGAGCATCTTCTCCCCACCATCTTTTTCTATCATATTCACGTATCTCTAAAGACATAACTATCTCTATGAGTTTACCAACATATCCTAATGATACCTCTTTTTGTTCGGGATAAATCCTTGCAATATTTGTCAATGCCACCGCAAACATAGAACAAGAGTACATTGCCCATTCTCCTTGAAACTGTTCATCCATTCCACCAGGCATCTCTTCCATTACTTTTTGCGGTGTTGTCGCCAATTTTCCAATCAGATAGTTTCGCCTACGAAGAATATCATTCCTTTCACCCTCAAATGTTCCGACACCGTACATACCGAAAGGTACAGATGCAATTTTTCCCAACAGCAAGGCTAATACAAGAATAGCTAAAGATGCTTTCTTGTGCTGCCGAATACTGGTTATCAATTCTATTACTGTCATTGCTTCTCATCATTTTTATAATCTTCAAACGACATTTCCTTGACGAGGTTTCCTTTTTCATCATAAATAGAAACGACAGAATATCTGCCAGGCTCGCCATTAGTATGATGTCTGAAAGATAAGCATATAGGCAGGCCTTCCTCTGATGTAAAGCCTACGCAGCCACGATTTGATGGTAACAATATCGCCTTTCCCGCATCCTTATCTACTATAAAAGTATAAATTGTATTCATCTTGTCTGTTGTTCCATTTACAACTACCACATCAGGATTTAGAGGGACAAGCATGGCTTCACTTGCCACAAAAACAGAATCTAGCCCTATCGTTACACCATGTTTTTTATCAGGATTATACCATAACAAATCTGCCATAGGATGCGCCGTAACTATTTCTTGAATATCATTCTGTTTCTTATAATACTCCCAAATAGTAACTACGTCACCACCATAAATACCGTCTTTTCCATCAACGCTTCTCAACAAGATAGCATCAACATCCTCATCTGTTACTACCGTATTACTTGGCAGATGAAAATGCTTGATGATTTGTGCTATCATCGCTTGCGAATACTTTCCATCTTCATCATTTTCATATTTCACACTACGATTGCCTTGAACGGGAACTATTTGTTTTGCACATTTTTCCCCACAGCTCCCAAATAGGAAACACGACAGAACAATTATTATTAACAAAAATTTACGCATACCCATTATTTTAGAATCAGACTTCACGAAGATTAAACACAAAAACAGAAAGAACCATCTTTACACCTTCAAGTTCATCAGTAGCGAAAAAACCAAATTCAAACCTTGTCTCCTCACCATTTCCAACTTTTGCATTCAATTCGTCTGCAAATTGCAGATACTTATTACTAGGTTGATGCTCTGGGCAACATACATCCATACGAAAAATATAAGCACCAGCATTACCTCCCAACAACTCTACAGAACTCATATCCTCTGGTATTTCCTCAAAATAATATACATAAGCTCGTACACATCTATAATTTTCTTCCAAAATTTCAAAAGCATTCTTTTCCTCAGAATATAAAGGTGTATGAATCGCTGTATAATAGTCTTTAGCCCTATATCCTACAAGTTCCTTACATTTCCTTACACCTAAATGATATAAAAGGACTTCCTTTATATCTTCGGCAACATTATTAGCCAACTTTTCAAAAACTTCAGGACCAGAACCATTTGGTAAATTACCTAATCCATTCTCTTCAATAAGATTATAATGAGGAATTTCGGGATGGCTATAGTCATAGCGATATCCTCCAAATGTCAGAAACTCAGCATTCGGAACACCAATATCCTTCATACGATTGATTACATTAGTGCCAGCCCCACCGACACCGATGCACAATATCTTCATTTTTTCAGAATCCTTTTCCATATAACAACATCTATTAGTATCGATTGCAAAATTAAACAAAAATTTGATAAATTGTATCTGCAAGCCTTGGATTTTTAAATCGCAAGGCTTGCAATTATATAATTTCTAACGAGATTGACCAAAAACGACCATACCTCTCCACTTTTCAAGGATAGGGTTCATTATCTCCAAAATATGTTGTTGGTTTTCATTTTTATCAAATTGCCAAGTCTTTCGAGTCCATCCCAAGCCTAAACCTGCATGAGCAGTATATTTGATACTAATCCAATCCCAACTTCTAAAAATGCCAACACGCCAAAATCCGCAAGGAGTATTGCTATATGGATCATAAAATTGACCATCTATTGATATAGAATTAGAATCTTCTTTTACTACTCTTGCCCCACGATACGCCAATAGCCCATCAACTAAAGTACTACAAACACATCTCATACCACCCTCCTCACGAATACTCTGATTCAATTGACGAGTTTCGTGAATAAAACTAAATACCATTTTAACGACAAACAATATCACCAAAACTCCAATAATAATAAAAAACACTTCATAATAATTTAATATAAGATTCCACAATTATACGAGAAGATTACAAAATCTGCCCCATGTTTATATTCCACAACTTTATTTTCTTGAACCTTCATAATTATGTGTTCTCGAACAAGTCCCTTCCACTCATTCCAATAACAACAATAAACATGAGCATCGAATCCACCTTTACAATCTTCAATTCCAACGGATGAACGAGTATACCCCTTATCTATCACAGCACTTACATCCCTATCTCTCAAAGCAGGAATCTTTGCGAAATCAGAATCATCGAATATGAAAACACGCTGACGATAACCACCATGCCACCAATATGGCAAAATGGTATTAGCATTCATCAATAGATATAGCTCCCAAATTGCAAGTTTAGACTTTGGCATAACTACATATTTCCAAATTAAAAAATCTCGCTCTCCCTCAAATTTGACGCTATTACTTTCCATATCAAAGTATGTTGCACTATTCTTTGAGTTAGCCACATAGAAATAAGACTCATCTCCAATTGCATTTTTCCCATCAGAATATAACCTGACACTCATATACCAATCCCGGACAATCTGTATTTCAGGAAAAAGCACATGAATGAACTGAGAATAATCCAAATTACTTTTGAAGATCTCAAACTTAGATATTCTTTGAAAGACATAGCCTTCTCTTTCAAATTCATTTTTACCATTGTCGTCTCTTAGCAAGGATATTAAATTTTCGTACTTTCTTTCCTGCCAAAAAATCTTCACTAAATTTTTAAGGGCTGCTGTTGAATTATGCTCAGCTGCTATTCTAAAATATTCGAGTCCTTTTTCCTTATCTAAGTGTTCTACGTTATAAGTCAAAATTCCCAAATTGTTAGCAGCCTCATAAACACCATTGTTCAAGGCATCTATATAGCAGTTCTTGATTTTCTCATACTCATCATAGTTCTCCATATATAGGACATACAAAACTGGCTCCATAAACTTAGCTGCAGCAGCATAGGGAGAAGTCTCTTTTCTCTTCGTTGCACCTAATGTTGTAGCAGCAACTTTCATTTTTATCGACTCCCCTTTAAATAAAGAAGCGATATATTCACCATGCCTCAAAGGCATAGTATAATATAGACCAATCTGAAACATATCATTAGTCATCCAAAGTTCTTCCTCTTTTTTTGTACCAATGACTCGTTCCAACCTATTATCATCATGCAATGCGCTCTCTTCATCAAAAACGAACTCCACAACTTTACAGCAATTAGGACACGTAGATATCACCCCGCTGAAATCAATAGAGCTATTACTAAAAACGACATTCTCCCAACTAAGCATTTCGGAAGTTCTTCCACAATTCAAACATGGCATACTATTACCTCTTGCCTCCTGTTTAGATATTTCCTTTATATCCTTATCTTTTAGAGCTAAAGGAAAATGATCCAATGTTTCCTCCCATTTCTTACCAGCTTTTCCAAATAGATTAATTCTATCAATAATTCGACCAACAAAGACGCCAAGTTTTATCAAATCATTCTCTATGTAAAACAACACATATGCAGTAGCATAACCTTTAGGAGAAATGGCCAAAGTTGTGCGAGAATAGAAAGTACAGAACTTTACTTCAAACTCAACATCCAACTTATCATGAGTTACTCGCTTCACCCAGTCCTTCCAATAGCCAATAACTTCATTACGCCCAATAATTGGAGACCGACTTTCCTTCACCCACTCCCATTTCACATTATCATCAAGCATACTTTCAAAAGCAGAGAAATCATCATTGATAATTCCTTCACCTAAAGCCTTAGCTGCTTGCTTATAGATATCGTCCGGCAATCCTTCTTGAATTGTCAACGTCGATTTTTCCTTCTTAGAAAAAAATCTCATAATAACTAATATTTTTTATAAAACTATTTCTTTAACAAAATATACCCCTATGGTTTATTTGTCAATATCTTGTCTTGTCCAACTACACATAACAATTAAAGCCATTATAAGAAGTACTATAAGCAATAATATTCCAGACAAACCATAATACCAGAAATTCTTATCTACAACACCTGGCTCGGTCATAAAATCTGTCACATAAAAATCCACGACCAAACTTACCATCCATAGTAAAAAGAAAAACGCAGTAATCAAAGACAATATCTTTCGACCATTGATTATTTGTACAAGTTTATACGACACATAACCTATAATACCTATTACAATTATAGTCATGATAGTAGCTGCTAGCATTGCCAACCTAACGGGAAAATCTTTTCCATTAACTACTGCTACCCAATGGCCTAACCCTGTAACATGACCTATTATCGTATCTCTTGCTATATCATCAAAGCTAAAATCAAACATTGTATGTAACAAAGCTGGCACTAAAATCATAATACAATAGAACACGAACTTAGCCAAAAAAGCTAGTCCCAAACCTATCAAATAGCTCAAGACTATAGTTCCCACTACTCTTAAAATGTAAAATCCGACCTGTTTCATAGTCATTCCAATTAATACCCACTTCTACGATTACCCCAATAACCAAATACAGTAGAGCCAACAGCTCCCACTGTTGTTATCCACCACCATACATTGTATGCAGTTGTATATTCATTAGCCTTATACAAAGCATCTCCAATACAACTACGTATAAAATTCGGAATAAAAAACATGCCATGCCAAATACCAGAATACCACGTATAAGTTTTATTAGGATCTATATCACACAAAAGCCATCCTATAAAACATGACAAAAAGATAAACACAAATATTCTTGTACATCCCATAATTAATGTTCCTTTTCAACAAATACTAACACAATTAAAGCGATAGCAGCAACAACATCCACCACATTCCATACAAATCTGCCTAAAGCAAATTTGACAAGTGGCTGGAACAATACTGCCAAAGCTCCAGCTGCAATAGCCAACTCGTTTTTGTTTTCTTGGTAATAGGAATATGCCATGTAACCAAACACAACTGTCGCTACATATCTTATCAATATATAGAAACCGTAAGGCATATCCAACAAACACAACAGCAGTAATACTGCCAAAATAATTTTAAGATAGTTCATTTTTTTATTTAAAAATTCCATAAACATTAGTCTCATCAGCCTTCTTTTTCAGAATATTTACAATTTCAGATTGCGATAGAGTTATTGGGAAATCCCAATTTTGTTTAATATGTTCTCCACCACCTAAATCTACATATGCACGATACTGAACAACAAGTAGCTTAAAAGAAATTTGAAGTTTAAATCCCCAATTACCACATTCTCTAGAAGTGATTGGATCATAAAAAACCCCAGATATTCCTATAAAAGAATTAGACTGTTGAACTACTCTTGCACTTCTATATTCCAAGAGTCCTTTAATAACTTCAGAAAACATAGCAGTAATGCCACCTTTAGAACGAACCGTTTTCTCTTGTTTATGATAAGAAAAAGCAAAATGTCCTAAAAAGACACACACCACTACTCCAACAATTACCACAATTAATAACATATCCTACAAAATTAAAAGTTGAACAATACCATATATAATCACTCCCAATACAGCAAGAACTATTAGACAACAAGCACACCCACGCTTTTGTTTTTCTTGCCGAGCATATTGCTTATAACATTTCTTACAAACATGAAATGTTGCACCATTTTGATAAGAAAGGGCATAATTTACCGCATCTTCTCTAATACCACACATTGGACACTTACCATTATCTAGCAATCCTATATTTCGAAGATAATATACAGCATCTAAATTAAATACAATATCTCCACCAAAGACAGCTTCAAAAGGTTCATACTCATGAGGAGGTTGATTTCCCCATTGTCCTTGAAAGCCTGCTTTCTTTAGCTCTTGGCACATTGCCTCCCAATATTCCATTGGTGACATATCTCGAACTTGACTTCTTGTATATTTCATTGCTTCTATTTTTATTTTGTACTTATTTTTTTAATTTATAACTACTATTTTAAGGTCGTCTTGCTTGACTTTCCGCAGCCATTTCATCATATTCCTCTGCTAATTCTGCACATTCTGGGCAAAGCTTCAAATGTGCTTTTTCCATCTGATAACCTTTAGCTACATACAAATACTTTGCATTTTCACATTGGCTACATTCATCATAAAGGGGATAAAACTTATCCCCTTTATTTACAACATATACATCCTTACATTGAAAGGCATAAGAATGCCTATACTTATTCGTGCCATAAATAGCAACAATTCCACCGACAACAAGGAATAGTCCCCATACAATTGTCAGCTTATAAGTAAACGGCTTCTTTACTTTTTGCTTTGCAATTGTACTATCCGAATGAGTTTCAACCTTAACTTCCTTATCTAAGAGCACTATTAAAGCTGCCACATAAACTATAAACAACAGGGATGTTCCGGTTATTAAATTGAAGACAGAGCTCAAAATACCCCAATAACAAAAGAAAGTCAAAGGTGTCAGTATAGCAAGCAAACCTGTGCCTATGAAAAATATGACTAATGCATACTCCTCTTTAAAGCCATGATAATTAGCTTTACCTATTAGATTAGACAAAAAAGATTGTTTCTCCATATTATTTATGATTTTTCATCTTATAACATTTATGTAATTTATAGACAAGCCAAAATACAAACGGCAAGAGAAATACATAAAAAATAAATTCTCTTATATCATATATTGAAATATCATCTAACCCATATTCAGGATAAAAACAATCGAGGTCATCGTTCTCATAGCAACTATCTCTAAACAACCACAATGTTAGATTCAAAGATAACCATAAGCCATAAATATAGCCGCAAGTTTTATTAATATGGAACTTGTCCAACAATTTATAACACTTAGATTTAAATACAAACGATTTTTGCCCATTCAATGCTTTTCCACAGTTTGAGCAAAACTTGGAATCATCAGCAATTTCCTTACCACAATATTTACAATACATAACAGTATCCTTTCTTGGCCTTTTCAGTCCTATTAGGTCTTTCTATTAAACAGAGAAGCGTGAACTGCAATGTCCACATCTCAATACCGGAGGCCCTAGGAAAGCCCATACTCATAGATGCAACAATAGCAGCCCACGCTATGCGTGAGAACCACTATGCTATCTTAGAGTATGTCGGGAAATTTCCTAGGTTTCCAGTACTTCGATAAGCATAACGCTTCTTAAATCTCAAAAATCAGTGGAAAGGGAATGTACCCTATCCGACTGCAAAGATATTAAATATCTAAAGTTTTCCACTCCAAATTAATGGGGTAGAAATAACAGTTTCTCAATAAAAAGTTGCGATTTTTGTAATCGCTAAACTACAATAATAAAACAACGATTTAAAGAATAACTATTATAAATGCAAAATTAAGCATTTTTTTTGAGTTGTTCAACATATTAAGTGTTAAAAGTTCATTGTGAACGAATTTAATGTCACTTTTCACCCGATTTGGGCTTGGTCATCTGCTCTGTAGAATGTCCCTGGAGAAGCAAGTAGGCATTCCTGCCGTTCAGCTAATCCTGTCTCTCTGTCTTTTCCGTATAGTAGGTGAAAGCATACACTCCATGTACAAGAAGTCATATTATGAACTTCTGAACACTGGTCACAATTGCTATTATCGAATGATGGGCAGAGCAACCATGGACTGGCGCAAACTCCTTATGGGTAAGGCTCTTCGCTTTTTGGTGATTGATAAACAGTCGTGTCGCTTCATTTAGGCAACAAAATGATTTTCGTACTGTTTATCTCTACTATTTTGCTATAAACAAAATAGTAGAATGCTTCATTCGTATAGTCAATCTATTTGATTCCAAAGAAAGAAGTTCTCCACAGAAAAAGTCCTCATATTCTTTACCTTTGTAAGTATATTTTCGCTCAAATACAATATACTTTCCATTAGTATTGCCCAATAACGAAGCTTCGTACTTTTCGGGGCTATAACTACACAAGTAAGTGTTATAAGTAAACACACTTACCTTATTATCAGACTTTCCAACAAATTTATGTTCTGATGATTTTGCAGAAAATACGATATTCCAATCTATATTTCCACATCCATCATAACCAGAATCTGCAACCCATGTCTTACCAACAAGGTCAGACATACTGATTTTTTGAGCATGGCATGTCATGCTCAAAAGGAATACTAAGGCAATTATCAGACTATTTCTCATATTATTCTATCACCCATTCCAAGGTGCTTATTTTTTCCTTAATTGTATAGTTGATGCCTACTTTCACCACAGGTTTGTTTTGCAGGGCAAAGGCATCGGCATACTGCTTGTCGTTGATTTGCTGAAGAGCTTCTTCGGCCGTCTTATTGAACTTCAGTTCCATGATGTAGATGGTGTCGTGCGTCTCCATCGTAATGTCTGTTCTTCCCTTGGCAGTATGTTGCTCTACGAGAATGCGGAAATTGGTGAGCAAGGCAAACATGATGTACATCATCTGTTGATAATGCCCCTCGTAGTTGGTATTATCGCAGTAAGGCACCGTCTCAAGGAAAGTCTTGAATAACAGTAGTGCTTCGTCCAATTGTCCCAGGTTGATCAGCTTGGACATCTTGGCGATGGTCGTGTTGCCCATAACCGTCTTGGAAGCCAGGTAGTGAGGGAGAAGACTTCTGTATAGGCCGACTCTGATTTCCTTGTTAGGAAGGGCGAGGGTGTATAGTTCGGTGTCCTCATCGTAATCCTTGATGGTGAAGTATCCACTCTGGTAGAGCAAAGGCATGATGGTGGTCATCGTCTCTGTAGCAGCATCAAAGTCATCCTTGCCTGCTTCCATCTTTTCACCAAGGTCGATAGGGGTGAAAGCATACTTGCGCATCATATTGATAAGGTAAGTTGGTGTGCCTGAACCGAACCAATAGGAATCCATCTTTTGCTTGGAAAAGCAGTTCAGTAAACTGAATGGATTGAATATATCTGGTGAGGGCCATGCAAAATGATAGCCATCGTAGTGCTGTTTGAGTCTTTCAAGGGTTTCTTCATGAGACAGGCTTAATTTTTCTGATAGTCTGTCAATATCATCACTCATTTGTGTCATCAACTCTTCCTTGGTTATACCACAGATTCCTGCGTATGGTGTATCCATGCTTATATTTGTGATATTGTTGAGCTCGCTGAAGATACTTAACTGGGAGAATTTGGTGATACCTGTCAGAAAAACAAAACGGAGCATCTTCTCGCAGTCTTTGAGCGGGCTATAGAAGTTTCTCATCACATTTCGCAGAATGTCTAAGGAAGTTCCTTCATGCACAACATCGAGTAATGGCGCATCATATTCGTCGATTAATACCACAGGTTGTTTGCCCGTTTTCTCATATACGGTTTGTATGAGGTTGAGCATACGTATGTTCGGGTCTGGAGAGTCACATGTTATGCCAAATTTCTCTTCATTGGTCTTTAGTATGAAGAGAAGATAGTGCTCCAACTGCTCTTTTTCCATGTGCTTGCCTCCAGCCAAACTGAAGTGGAGCACAGGATATTCATTCCATTCTTTCTCCAACTTTTCGATGGCAAGACCATTGAATAGTTCCTTTTTACCTTCAAAATAGCTTTCGAAGGTAGATACAAGGAGTGACTTGCCGAAACGGCGTGGTCGGCTCAAGAAGAAATATGTACCATCAGTATGGGTCATACGATAGATGTATTCCGTCTTGTCAACATAGAACCAATCTTCTTTGCGGATTCGTTCGAAAGTCTGTATGCCTATAGGATATCGTTTTCTTGCCATTGTCTCTTGTTCTTGATTTCGAAGGCAAAGTTAAGCAAAATAATCGAAAGTACCAAGTTTGCTATTGTGATTTTTCTGTGTTTTCCTCCTTATGGGTTCTTAACTAACCAGTCTTAGTCCTCAGAATAGAAAAGAAGTGGCTTGCCAAAATCGTCAAGTACTTAAATTAAAAACGGGGCATTAAGAATATTAAAAGCCAATGGTAAACTTTCTCCTATCTTAGTTGATAGTTCTTGTTCCTATAAGATAATGTTTTGAAGCCTGATGAATTCTTCGTTCAGCGTCTTTGAATGTCCGTTCAAAGACGCTGAACGGACATTTAACGTCGTTGAACGGAACTTTCTTCTAAGGTCATATACTTTTTATTCGGTTTAATGATTTTTGTTGTGTGGTTTAACGGTTTTAGTTGACCACTCTCAGCATTATTTTTAATATGAGTTGACTCGGTTGTTACTTAGTTATAATTTACGTTGACTTACTATTTCTTGTCTGGTTGGATTTATCGTGTCCACTTTGGGGAGCTGCTATAACTGAAAGTGTTAAATCTTGGAAAAACGGACAAAATATAGTATTTTTGCCTTGGAAAAACGGACAAAATGCCTCCCTTTTAAATTAGATAAACGGACAAAGATATGATTACACGCCCCACTTTTAACTAAATTTAAAGTACTTCTTACAAGGTGCTATCGCAATGCATCCTATCCCCCTTACCCCTGCATCATAGGAAAGTTTCATGCTTTACAATGACGAAGATGAACCAGCGGAAAATCGAACTGTAATCGTAATCAGTAATCAACTCACGCCAGTGAAATGACGAAGGGGTAGAAAGGGGCAAAAGCGATTTATCACAAAAACACAAAGTAAAGTACCGCAAAAACACAAAGTAAAAACTAAACTTAGGGGAAACAACAGTCATTCAAGGAATGAATTAAGAGACTAAAACAAGTTTAATCTTAAATATCCGTAAAAAAATTACGGCATATTAGATTTTTATATATCTTTGCAAAAAAGAACTGCATACAGCAATCAAAGAACTTTCATTTGCACTCGCCTGCAGTAACATTTCGTTTATATTTTAACAAAGATATTATGTTAGTAAAATTTGCCGTTACGAATTATAGAGGATTTGCCAATCGCATAGAATGGGACTTGTCGGAACCAAGTAACTATTCGTTCAACACATTTGCCATAAAAGACGGAATCATCAAGAATGGCATCGTGTATGGACCTAACGGTTCTGGCAAGTCGAACTTTGCATTGGCTATCTTCGATATCACAAATCATCTTTCACAGAAGTGGAAAAGAGCGAACTATTATGACAACTTCACTTATACAGGAAAGTTGAACTTCCCTGTAGATTTTGAGTACACCTTCCTGTTGGGAGATGATCTGTTGCAGTATTCTTATAGCAAATCACCAGAGGGAAAATTAGAGGCAGAGAAACTTGTGGTGAACAACAAGCTGATATTCTGCAACAAGGATTCTATCCTGACATTGGATGAAGAAGAATTTCAGATGGAAGCAACCGTGAAGACCAACTTAGCCAACAACGCCAACAACGTATCCATTATCAATTTTCTTCTCACCTCCTACCCATTAACAAAAGAGCATTATCTCCTTAAATTACAGAAGTTTGTCAACTCCATGTTGTGGTTCCGAAGCGTGGAGAAGAATGAATTCATGGGCTTAGCTACAGCTCCAGCAAACCTTGACGAATATATCATCAAGAATCATCTGACAGACGACTTTGAGGATTTCATCCATCGTGTAAGCGGACAAGACTTTGAGTTTCAGAAGCCGAATGATGACGACAAAGAACTGTATTGCATATTCGGCTTAGGTCGCATTCCATTTGATAAGATTGCATCAACAGGCACCCACTCGCTGATGTTGCTCTATTATTGGCTCAAGCAGATGAAAGATGCATCATTCGTTTTCATTGATGAATTTGACGCATTCTATCACTTCAAGCTTTCCTTCGAGGTTTGCAAGACACTTTTTTCCCTTCCATGCCAAGCTTTCACGTCATCCCACAACACTTACCTGATGACCAATGACTTACTGCGCCCAGACTGCAATTTCATCTTGCAAGACAACAAGATTAAGCCATTGAGCAGCTGCACCCAGAAGGAACTGAGGTTCGGCCATAATATAGAAAAAATGTTTAGAGGTAACGCTTTTGAAGTATGATATTATTTGTTTTTGAAGGAGTAAAACGTGAGCCGGATTTATTCCGCACCATCCAACGATTGTACTTTTCCAACCGGGAAGAGCAGATAGTTTGTTCCTACAACAACAATATCTATCAGCTTTACAAGGATTTGCAGGAGTACGATGGAGATGGAGATATCGTGTCTTTACTGATGGAAAAGTTTGCCTCTCAAAAAGACAATCCTCTAAAAGGCATAGATAGATCTGCCGACATTTCCGAAATCTATCTTTTCTTCGATTATGATTTCCACAACAGGAATTTATCACTCGAAGAAATCAACAGACAGGTAAAAGAGATGTTAGAAACGTTTAATAATGAAACAGAATACGGAAAGCTCTATATTGATTATCCGATGGTAGAATCTATCCGCTATACCAAGTTTTTGCCGGATGCAAACTATTGGACCTATACGATATCCCGTACTGATTGCAGCAGGTTTAAGGGATTATCAGCAGAATTCTCAGCCTATCAAAGTTTCGATTTTATCCTTCTGACAGAGAATCGGGAACCTACAGAAGATGAAATAGAGGAAGTCAAGCAGAACTGGGTATATTTGAAGGAGCAGAACGTGAGCAAAGCAAACTATCTTTGCAATGGTGAGAACAGAATACCAGGATCAAAGGACGACATTCTTCAGGACAAGATATTCGATTCACAAATAGAGAAATATGTGAATACCGAGGAATGCAAAGTGGCAGTACTCAATGCTTTCCCGCTATTCATATATGATTACTTCAAGTAAGATTAGAATACAAAGTAAAAACTTATTTTGGATAGAAGATTAGCAAAAAATAAATGTCCACAACAATTTGTCAGATTTGATATCAGACAATTGTTGCGGACATTTTCTATTAGTTATACGATAAAACTATTATTTGCTCACAATCAGTTTCTTACCATTTACGATATAAATACCCTTCTTAACAGTATTCACTCTGCGACCTTGCAAATCGTAAATCTTATCAGAAGAACCATCCATCAAGATGGGCTTAATACCCGTTGTAACAACGTTTACTGTTGATTCACTATCACTTGGGTAATATTCATTTTCACCAATATCTGCCAACGTGATGTTCTCTAACTTCAAGGTATAATCACCAATTGCCAATTTATCATCAGCCTTCAATGTAATGTTCACTACAGCGCCACTGGTACCCTTTATACTCTTATTGGCAATAGAATATACTATTACACGGAAGCGATTAGACTTAAGCAAATTGGAACCCAAAGAATGAGTCTTAGTGAAGCGACCTGGAACTATATCTGCCATATACATCTCATTTTCCTCATCATAAGGAACAGTAATACCTTCAGGGAGTATGAGGTCGAACTGGAAGCTGCAATAATCACCAGTATTCTCCATTGTCACATGAGTAAAACTATTAGCTAACATGCAACAAAGATAGCATTTTTCTTCCAATTTACATTCGCTTTGGCGAGATTTTTTCAGCTCATGGATATTTCATTTTTTATTTATTTTAATGTATTTGTTCTTATTTCCTGAAATTACCTTGACAATATATAAACCGCTACATAAATCATTTAGATCTATAGTTTTAGTTGAATAACATTTTTTCACAAGTGCTCCATTAGCAGAGTAAATTTCAGTTATTGTTTTTGAGCTGATGAAACCTTCTAAGATAATTTTATTGTTTTGTATCGAAATTTGACCGTTCATATTTGGTACTACATCAATAGCTGACGTCTGATTACGTATAGTTTCCAAATAATTTAGAATTTCTGGGTTTTTAATAAGAGAATTAGTAAATATCGTATCTCCGCTACTGCTCCCATATTCATTGCAAGATACGATTTTATAGAATTCTCCCCAATCTGCATAATTATATTTGATTTCGTAGAAATTTTTACTTTTTTCATTAATATCAACTCCTATGTAAAGCCCCCAATATCCTTCTTCAGGGAATTCGAACACGTCTAAATTATCTGAAACAAACTGTACTAGTATGCAATCTTTCATCCTGTCAGAAGAAAACTGGATGGTTAGTTCTGCCGATGGATAATAGCTACTTAAATCAAAATTAAAGTTGCCTAATATAGATGCATTTTTCTTTTTGGGGCGTGAAGGTAGTACATTCAACCTTAAAGGTAAGCTGCCTATTATGATGCCATTTTTGTGCAAATCTACTACGCAACTTATATAAACAGAAGAGTCATTGGGGTACTCTATATTTTGACAATCTGAAACAAGATTTAAACCAGAAAAGAGACTTGGGGTAATTTTAAACGAAAAACTGGTAGCTCCAGTTTTTGATTCCTCACATACAATTTTCTTTCCATTTTTATCATAAACGCTAAATGCCCAACGACTATTCTCACAAGATCCATTTTGCGCGTGAAAAGTCGGCATTTCACCATCAATAAATACATGAGAGCAATCTACGATTGATCCGTCCTGTAAAAGAATTGATGAGTCAATACTTTGTGCTTGAATATTAATAAAAATCAAACTTATGACGAATCCTAATAATATATGTTTCATTTCACTAATTTTAATGTTTTTATTTTAGAACCTTCTTGAATGTATTCCAGTAAATATATATCTTGACTTTGCAAAAATAATCAGAAAATCTGAAACTAACTCATGTTTTGTGATTTTTCTTTGTTAGTATTGTCATTATTTCTGGTTTTGTATCTTTTAGTGAAAATATGATATGGTAAAGAACGAGATAAGCGGCATTCCTCGGATGTGAATGCCGCTTATCATATTTCGATATTTGTCCGAGTTATCTCAGAAAAGAAGTCTTTTCTGTCTTCTCTTATTTCAGATATTCCCCGAAGTCAGTCAGTCTCATATCTCCCTTCTTCAGGAAGGTATCGTGCATGGCGAGGGCTGCCCGCATGCTCTGTGGCTCATGACCCTTCTCGGCAAACTTCAGATATTCGCGGAGCATAGGGCGATAGTCTGGATGAGCACAGTTTTCGATGATTTCCTTGGCACGGCGCAAAGGACCCTTGCCACGAAGATCGGCAACGCCCTGCTCGGTAACAATGACATCCACATCATGCTCCGTACTATCCACGTGGCTACACATCGGAACGATGGCTGAAATGCAACCGTTCTTGGTGGTACTCTGAGTGGTGAAGATAGAAATGTAACCATTACGCTCGTAGTCGCAAGAACCGCCGATACCATTCATCAACTTGCTGCCGCAGATATGGCTGGAGTTCTCGTTGCCATAGATATCGCACTCGATGGCGGTATTCATGGCGATGACACCCAGTCGGCGGATGACCTCAGGAGAATTGGAAATCTCACTCTGACGGATGGTGAGATGCTGCTTGAAATAGTCGATGTCATCATATACTTCCTTCAAAGTATCATTGGTGACGGTGAGGGATGAGCAGGAAGCATCCTTGATTCTACCTTCACGCATGTATTTTACGACAGCATCCTGTACAACCTCGGTATAAACGCTGAATACCGGTACGTTAGGATTCTGACCCAATGCCTCGAGTACGGCATTGGAAGTAACGCCTACACCGCTCTGGAGTGGCAGGAACTGTGGAGGAATATGTCCCTTCTTCAGGTCGCTGACTAGGAAGTCGGCCACATTATGACCCATCTGTTCTGTGATAGGGTCGAGCGGCTTGAAGGCACGAGCCTCTTCCGGGATATTGCATTCTATCACGCCGACAATCTTATGGGCATCAATCTCTACATACTCTTTACCGATACGGTCGCCTACGTTCATGATAGGGATAGGTGTACGGAACGGGCATTCTGCTATTTCATAGACATCATGGAGATAGCGGGATGCTGGACTGTGGAAGGTATTTTTCTCGATGAGCACCTTCTTGGCAAGGCGTACGATGGTAGGCACGATACCGCCGGCAGAGGTAAGGAATGCCTTGCAGGTGGTTTCGCCTTCTTCCAGATCGCTCACCTCGATGATGGCAAGGTCTATCTCGCCATAGAAGCCACGGCGCAGACGCTCAGCCATGTGACCGAGGTGCATATCCTCGTAGTCGATTTCGCCCAGATTGGTATGGGTGCGGAAATCCTTGTTGGTAGAAAATGGCGCACGGAACTTGATGGCATGGGCTGCTGCCATGTCACCCTCGATACTTTGCGAGGTAGAAGCTCCTGTCAGGATGCCCACCTGGAATGGTCTGCCTGCCTCATGCTCAGCCACGGCTCTCTTGGAGAGTTCGCGGAAGGTAGCCTTAGGCACGCCGTTTGGAGTAAAACCACTCAAACCGATTGTATCTTGATCGTTAATCATCGCTGCTGCTTCAGCAGCGCTTAATCTAATATACGCCATTTTCTTCTTTCTTAATATTCATTAGCGGAACTGATAGCCGCATTCTAAATAATTGATACCTATTTGTGGCTGCAAAGTTACACATTATTTTCGATATATGCTAATCATTTGATGATTTTATACAGATATTAGGCAAAAAACTTACAAATCGTGAATAATTATACAGAAATCACTTACTTTATGAAAAAACAGTGTTATGCCAGTGCCTCCACTTTCCAATCGTCGATGCTTCTTCGGTCTTCCGAGAAGTTGATGCCCACCTTATATTTCTTTCTGCTGTCATCGGCGAAGGCTGCGAGATAGTCCTTGCGGTCGATTTGCTCCATCGCTGCCTCAGCATCCTTCTTGTATTTCAGTTCCAATATATAGACGCTGCGCTTGGTTTTCAGCACCATGTCGATTCTGCCATCAGATGTTGGCACCTCTGGAGTAACATCACATCCGAGGATTAACAATATGGTGTAGAGCACGGCTTGGTAATGGCGTTCGTTGTTGTTGACCAATGTATATGGGAACTTCTTGTAGAAAGTCTGGAGATGAGAGAGGAATGCCTCCATATTGTCCTCGGCACTCAGGATGAAGTTTTTTGCCCATGCCATATAGATAGCATCACGGTCGCCCATGCCGTCTGGGGCATAATAGCGGAAGAGGCTATTGGAGAAGCCCTTGCGCACCTCTTCATTAGGGAAGGCAAGCTTGTATAATTTCGCCAAACGATTGTATGACTTGATTGTGAGATAGCCGCTTTGGTATAATACCGGCACAGGGTCAACAATCTTCTCTGTTGGAGTATCGAAGCGGTCGGAGGTTGTCCAAATGTCGTCCAACTGGAGCATATCGACATTTTTCTCTTGAAGCAGTTCTATCAGGAAGGTAGGAGTACCCGTAGAGAACCAATAGCTATCAAACTCATGGGTCTCTAAGCAATTGAACATGCTGTAAGGATTATACATATCGGCACCTTTCCCACTAAAGTGGTAGCCATCGTAATTATATCTCAGCTCAGCTAAGGCCTCCTCATAGTTCATATCATTGGCCTGCGCCAATTCCTCTATGTCATCGTGGAAATTTTCCAAGAGCTCTTCCTTGCTGATGCCACAGATAGAACTGTACTTATCCCACATGCTAATATTCGTGATATTGTTCAGTTCGCTGAAGATACTCAACTGGCTAAACTTGGAGATTCCTGTTAAAAAGACAAAATGAAGATTGTCCTCTTCTGACTTCAAAGGGCTGAAGAAGTTGCGCATGATGTCACGTATCTTGTCCTGCAAGTCCTTGTCTTTCATAGAGTCGTGCATCGGCGCATCATATTCATCGATGAGCACAACCACATTCCTGTCGGTCTTTTGCTTGGCGGCATTGATGATGCGAATCAATCGGACATTAAAAGCCTCGGTACTAACAGAAGTTATTTGGTATAAATCCTCGTAAGTTTCAAGAATCTTATCAAGAGTTTCTATCAGGCTTTCCATATTATAGTATTTCCCCTTGCTAAGATCAAGATGGATAACGGGGTGTTTCTCCCAATCTTTTTCCAAGGCTTCCAGCTTTAGTCCTTTGAATAGCTCTTTCTTTCCTTCGAAGTAGGCTTGTAGGGTTGTGACAAGGAGTGACTTTCCGAATCGTCGAGGACGACTCAGAAAGCAATATTTCTTCTCATGCACCAAGTCATAGATTAAGTCGGTCTTATCTACATATACATAATTTCCCTCTATGATATTCTTGAAAGTCTGTATTCCGAGAGGATATCTTCTACCTTTCATAAGCTATTCCCTTTAATTATGGTGGCAAAGTTAAGGTATTTTTCTTGATTAACCAAGCTTTTTGTAGCCTTTTAGCCCGATAACTCGAAAAATCACCTTAAATGTCTCTATTTTTGAATAAAAGTTGTACTCTTGCAAGGCACTGTGATGCCGCTCGAAGTTAAACATGGTTAATAAAAAGTTATAAATATACAAGGAAACGGAAAATTTTGTATTTTTGTAAAAAGAATACTCATTAAAGTTACACTTATGGGAAAAGAAAGTTTATTAGGCATCTTTTTGTTCTTTCCATTGGGCAACAGTGCCCAAATCTATTATTCATACGACTTCCGTGGCAATTTGATTTCTATGCGAGGGTCATCTTGGGGTGCGTCTACAATGCAAGTTTCTGATTCAGATGCTTACGTTGTAGATTCCACTTTCATACAGATTTCTTGGGTCACCTGCAAAAGTTCGCTACGCTCCAAGTTTGGCTAAATATTAATTCAGTGAACACTAATTAGTTAAAATATAAATGATGAAACAGATATTATTACTCTTCAATTGTTTACTCGTCTTTCTTCTGTGCTCTTGTGTGGATACAGAAAAAAATAAAAAATTTATGCAAATAAAAACATCTTATAATGGAGAGCCTTTTGTGTATATAATTCCTAATGAAAATCCTTTGTCATGTTTTTATCTTGAAAAGGAAAAGAATGGTATGTATGCATTATATATAGGACACATGTCTATAAAATATCTACAACGAGTATGCATTCGTAAGGAATATTATAAAGTAGAAGAACTAAGGGCGGATGAAAAGGTTCATTACCCAACATATAAGGCTATCTTAGAAAGACTAAATTCTTATTTATATTTCATGTCTGACAAAATCGAATTAGATTCACTTACGCAGATAAACATCCGTACTGGGGATTTAGCAGAACTAGCAATTGACTTTTCATATAATTGGGAAAAGAACAACGATATTTTAAAAGACAGAACGGATTTTGATCAATTCTCTATTGCAATCAATCAGACTTCTTTAAACAAAGACATTAATAGTATATTGGAAAAGTATTCACTGAGAGTTGATACAATAACATCAGGTATAGAACCGAAGGCTTTGGGAATTCCATTAGAGGAGTTTGCTAAGAGTCGTGGTATAAAAAAAATGAATCAGAACATGCCTAAGATAATAACAGATGCCCCAATTAGGGTCACCTGCAAAAGCGTGAGGATGTGATATACTAAAATTTGCTGCACATGAGATAATCAGCAAATCTCTGGGGGTACCAGTGTATTTTGCTGATGGTGAATGAAATTATAATAGCGATGAAAAAATATATATTCTTTTGTGGGATTATTATATTGCTTGTACTGAATGTAGCTTGTGTTAATGGGACAAAAATGGATGTCATTTCTTTTCCTGTTAATGCAACAGAAACTGTATATTGTCTAGACAAGGATACACTATATAATACGGATGTGTATTTGGTGTTTGATAAAAAGGACAATGGGATGATTGTCATTTCTTCTATTATACCAATTGAGTATTATATGATGGGGAAGTTGAAAATTGAAAACTACAAAAAGTTTGCAAATTCTAAGTTTCCAGATACAACGGAATTTCTATGCTGTCTACAAGAAAGCATGGCTAAAGCTTGCAAGAAATATCCTTTAGATTCTTTGAAATACATTTATTGCCACACCTTTGATTTTCCCGACGAAACTGTAGAGTTATCATTAGCTATGGATACGGTAAAACCAATAGAACGCATGGAAGATTTTTCCAGATGGGAAAGACGAGTCAATTCTTTGTTAAGAGCATCTGGATTTTATAGTAGCTTGGATACTGTTCTCAGAGATTATCATTTGAGAGTTGATACAATCATGGCTAAAGATGAGAATGGGGAAGTTGAATTTATGAATTTAGATAAAGAAAGCTTTTCTAAAAAATATACTTTAGGACATCATTCTAAGATGCCTAATGCCATTGTGGGAACTATCCTTACAGTGGTAATAACCCCTTTCGACTAGATACAGGTTCTCCTTTTTACTAGATTCTTTTAACCATAAAATGCCTTTTTGGCTGTAAGTATGTTAAAATTACTACTTAGAGCCACTTTCTTACCCATTCGTTTGGCTTTAAGTGGTATTTTTTGTATATTTGCAGCCAAAACAAGCAGCGTCATACAGAGAGAATTGACCATGGAAGATCTGTTCCATTGATATTTTCGAGGATTTTAATAACATTTTGCGAATGATTTGTCGGATATATCAGAAAAATGAGTTAACTTTGCAAACAAATATAAATAATAAAAAGAAAGGTTCATAATAAGATGGAACAGAAATTATTGATCTACAACACTCTCACTCGTACGAAAGAGAGATTTACTCCGCTCCACGCTCCTAATGTGGGCATGTATGTTTGTGGCCCTACCGTATATGGCGATCCGCATCTCGGTCATGCAAGACCAGCCATCACATTCGATATACTCTTCCGCTATCTCAAGCACTTGGGCTATAAGGTTCGCTACGTTAGAAACATTACTGACGTAGGCCACTTGGAGCACGATGCTGATGAGGGCGATGACAAGATAGAGAAGAAGGCTCGCCTGGAACAGTTGGAGCCAATGGAGATTGCGCAGTACTACACCAACCGCTATCACGATGCCATGGAGGCACTCAATGTGCTCCCTCCAAGTATCGAGCCTCATGCTACCGGTCATATCATCGAGCAGGAGAAGTTAGTGCAGGAAATCCTCGACAATGGTTATGCTTACGAGAGCAATGGTTCTATCTATTTTGATATCGAGAAATACAACAAGGATCATAAGTATGGTATTCTTTCTGGCCGTAACCTGGAGAACATCATCAATGAAAGCCGTGAACTTGCTGGTATCGGCGAGAAGAAAAATCAGGCTGATTTCGCTCTCTGGAAGAAGGCTTCACCAGAGCACATCATGCGCTGGCCAAGTCCTTGGAGCGATGGTTTCCCTGGTTGGCATTGCGAGTGTACTGCGATGGGCAGAAAGTACTTAGGCAACCACTTCGATATTCACGGAGGCGGTATGGACTTGATTTTCCCTCATCACGAGTGCGAGATTGCTCAGGCTGTGGCTTCTCAGGGCGATCAGATGGTTCACTACTGGATGCATAATAACATGATTACCATCAACGGTCAGAAGATGGGTAAGAGCTTGGGCAACTTCATCACTCTGGAGCAGTTCTTCACAGGCAATCATGACAGTCTGGAGCAGGCTTATTCGCCAATGACCATCCGTTTCTTCATCCTCTCGGCTCACTATCGCAGCACAGTAGATTTCTCTAATGATGCCTTGAAGGCCAGTCAGAAGGGATTGGAGCGCTTGATGAATGGTTTGAACGACTTGGAGCGTGTGCCAGTGGCTAAGCAGAGCGACGAGCAGGTGAAGAAGTTCGTAGCAGAGTTGCGCCAGCGTTGCTATGATGCGATGAACGATGACTTCCAGACACAGCTTGTCATCAGTTACCTTTTCGAGGCTTGCCATGTTATCAATACAGCTCTTGATCATAAGGCGAATATTTCTGCCGATGACTTGAAGGAACTTACCGAAACGATGCAGCTCTTCACCTTCGATCTTCTCGGTTTGAAGAGTGAGAAGGGTGCCAACAATGATGCACGTGAGGAGGCTTACGGCAAGGTGGTGGATATGGTACTCGACCTTCGTGCCAAGGCTAAAGCAGCTAAGGATTGGGCTACCAGCGACCAGATTCGTGATGCTCTTGCTGATGCCGGATTTGAAGTTAAGGACACCAAGGATGGTGTAACTTGGAAACTGAATAAATAGGAAATTGAAGCTATAAGAAATAGTGTCAATTGAAAACGGATGCTATAAAAAAGTATAATAGCCTTCACGCTTTGTGGAGGCTATTATACTTTTTTCTCTTTAAACGAGTTGTTTGATGGTATTTCTCACTTTCTCTGCCGATGTGACAAGCGAATTGGATTCATCAGCCCCTTTGGCTCCCATATAAACCTCGTGGTTATAATGTTTCATCTTGCTCACTACATTTACTCTTGCAGAAAAATGGTATTCATGGATGCCTGTAGCATCGAATATCTGTCGGATGTTTTCCTCGTTGACGCCACTACCTGCCAGGAGCTGGATAGGAGGCAGAGGATATTCTTTCAGTTTCTTTTCCAGCTGGGCAAGCAGGCTGATACCATCTATCGCCTTCGGTTGCTGACCAGAGGTCAGGATTCGGTTGCATCCCAAAGAAATAATATCTTTAAGGGCTTTCATGGGATCTGCAGTACGGTCGAAAGCACGGTGGAAGGTTACTGATATTGGGCGTGCCAGCTCCACCAGTCTGCGGTTGGCTTCCCTATCAATTTCTCCCTCTTCTGTGAGGCATCCGAAAACGACTCCATCCACTCCCAATTCGCGACAGATGCGGATATCTTCTTCCATGCGTTCCAGTTCCAATGGGGTATAGAGAAAATCTCCACCACGAGGTCGGATGATGACGTGGAGTTTAGTCTTTGTGAGTAATTTGCGTGCCAGTTTTATCTCGCCATACGATGGGGTAGTGCCTCCCTCGGGTATTCCTGCGCACAGTTCTACCCGGTCGGCTCCTCCCTCTTGTGCTGCCAGACAGCTTTCTACACTATTGGCACATATCTCAAATTTAAATTCTTCTCTGTTCATATCTTCTTTTTCTATTTATTGATCCATATTGAGTTTTTGGCTATATATCCTTTATGTTGGATGGGATAATCGTAGCAAAGTTACTACTTTTTCACAAAATTCCAAGGCATTTATGGTGTTTTTATCACATTTTCCCTAAAATGATATGACGGATAGTAGCAGTTCCTCAAGATGGGCATGAAAAATCGGGTTATCGGTAGGGTAGTGACTGATATAAAAGAATGCTAAAGGTTTATAAGTTTGAGGACTACAAACTTGTGAACTTCATTTTTATTGCTTATCTTTGCGGTTGGAAAAAATAATCTTAATAAATATGAGAAAAAGTATAGTATCTTTAGCCATCCTCTTCTTGGTTTCTTGGCAGGCGTTGATGGCCAACTGTTTGTCGGTGGATGCACATGACAAACCGCATTTTATCTCAGACGGGGCCTATCGCTCTAAGGTGGAAAATGCTTTTGAGAGTAAGATGAAACTCGTGGGCAGGCAGTTCTATCAGGTGAAAGGGATGAACGTCTATGGTACAGTCCTGAAGAAAAAGGGGGCTAAGGAGACGATGGAGGTCACTAAGCAGAAACTGACGACTGAGGAGCAGGAGGCCTTACAATTCCTCTATGCCTATATGCCAGTGGCTGACGTGACAGATTATCCTACAAGTTTCTTCCTGGAAAATGTACGTACGAGCTTTGAGGCAAGGAAGGAAATGGCTTGGGGCAAGGATATACCGGAGTTGCTGTTCCGTCACTTTGTGCTTCCTATCCGTGTGAACAATGAAAATCTGGATGATTCCCGAATGATATTCTTTAAGGAACTGAAAGAGCGTGTGAAGGGGATGGGCATGAAAGATGCTATTCTGGAAGTCAATCATTGGTGTCATGAGCGGGTAACCTATCAGCCTTCCGACGGTCGTACTTCTGCTCCTCTTGCCACGATCCGTTCTGCATACGGAAGATGCGGCGAGGAGAGTACTTTTACCGTGGCAGCTTTGAGAGCGATAGGCATTCCTGCCAGACAGGTTTATACGCCTCGCTGGGCGCATACTGACGACAATCATGCCTGGGTAGAAGCATGGGCTGATGGTAAATGGTATTTCTTAGGTGCTTGCGAACCTGAGGCTGTGCTTAATCTGGCGTGGTTTAATGCTCCTGCATCGAGAGCCATGCTGATGCATACGAAGGCGTTTGGCGATTATAACGGACCGGAAGAGGTAATGCTCCGCACGTCCAACTATACTGAAATTAATCTGATAGACAATTATGGCTCCTCTGCCCGTATCGACTTCTCTGTAGTTGATGCTGAAGGCAAGCCTGTAGAGGGTGCAAGAGTGGATTTTAAAATCTATAATTATGCAGAGTTTTGTTCTGTCGTGACGAAATATACGGCTCAGGATGGCAAGACCTTTCTTTCGGCAGGTAAGGGCGATATGATGGTTTGGGCTTCGAAGGATGGTAAGTATGGCTTTGTAAAGGCTTCTTTCGGTAAGGCAAATCTGCCTGGTGAGGAAGGCGAGAAGGCGAGAAAAATGACCATCCGTCTTGACAGGAAGGTTTCTGCTTCGGATATGAACCGTTCTCTTGATTTTTCTTCCGTTAGTTTCCGTGATTCTTTTGATATCGTACCTCCGCCAGAGAAAGCAAATATTCCTGAGGTTTCGGCAGAGGCGAGAGCGAAGAACCTGGAGCGATTCGCTTATGAGGATTCTATCCGCCATGCTTATCTGGCTACTTTCTATACTAAGGAGACGGCTCTGGAGGCATTGCAGAAAAATGGATTGCTTGAGGAGAAGTATTTGACGAGAAACGGGGTTCCTACTTGGATGGTAAAGGGTGAAAAAGTGGACTATCAAAATGCTCAAAAGTTCTCTGATAAAGCTCAGAAGTTAGTGGATTTCCTTGTTGGTTCTTGGGGTAATCACGAGGTTATCCTCAAGTTTCTGATGCTTCATCAGGACAATCTGAGTCGGGCTATAGAATTGCTTAGCACGCTGAGTGCCAAGGATTTAAGGGATATGCAGATGGATATTCTGGAGGATCATTTCAATGCCCATAGCAACCAGTTGTCTCCTCGTGTGGAGGACGAGATGATAATTCATCCTTTCAAACAGTTCTTTGAGGAGCAATTTGAAAAGATGAAGACCTCTGTTGCTGATGATCGTGATGTGTCTTCCAAGTCTGTAAAAGCAAATAATGCAGCTAAAGCAAAGCAATCTTTGGCTCAAGTTTTCAGACAAGATCCAGCTCGTCTGGTGGAATGGGTGAAGGAGAATATCCGTCTGAACCCTGACAAGAAGGCATTGCAAATTGCCCAGACTCCTATGGGTGTTTGGACATCACGTCTTACGGATGAGCGCTCTCGGAAGATTTTCTTCGTGGATGTGGCAAGAAGTCTTGGAATTGAGGCGAGAGTGGATGCTGTGACCAAGAAATTGCAATATAAACAAGGTGGAGTGAAGGAGGGTTTGCAGAATGACGTCTGGATAGATGTCGATTTTGACGCGAAAGCATCTTCTGCTGCATCTGATATGGAAAAGACAAAGGTACAGTCTTCTCCTAAGGGCTTGTTAAAGCTTGATTATCAGCCTAATGGAGTGGTGGATGATCCTAAGTATTATAGTCATTTCTCTCTTACTCGCATCAATCCTGACGGCTCTACTTCGCTGCTGGAATATCCTGAAGAGGGATGTACCTGGAGTAATACATTCAAGAATGGAGTGGAATTGGATGAGGGGGATTATGCTCTTGTAACGGGTACTCGTCTTGCCAATGGCGGGGTGTTGTCAGAAATGCAATTGTTTCATGTGAAACAAGCTGAAACCAACGTAGTTAAGATGTTTTTACGTACTTCTGATACCGAGATTACGGTTAAGGGAAACTTTGATTCGGAGTCTAAATTCATCTTGGATGGTAAGGAAGTCAGTCTTTTGAGCCAGACGGGTCGTGGTTATTTCATTACCGGTTTGTTGGGTGTAGGTCAAGAGCCTACTAATCATGCCTTGAAGGATATCGCTAAGGTTGCGCAAGTATTCGAAAAGTGGAATCGTCCTATGGTGCTCCTCTTTGAGGATGAGGCTTCAGCTAAAAAGTTCCGCATTGCCGAGTTTCCGGGTCTGCCTAAGAATCTGATATTCGGTATAGACAAGGAGGGGTCTATTCGGAAGCAAATCATTGAGAATATGAAACTTACGAATGCCAACCTCCTTCCGATATTTATGATTTCTGATACATTCAATCGTGTGGTTTATTTCTCACAGGGTTATACTATCGGATTGGGTGAGCAGTTGGAAACCGTAATCAGGAAATTGTAAATCCGCAGTGCTGATATCTTTATCAGTTTACTTCATTTTATATTGAAAAGTTGCTTTATAGGCATAAGACAAGGTTTGCTTCATCTTTGCAAAGTTTGCAGCAAACCTTGCAAACTTTGCAGAGACTAAGAGTTGATACGGAGGGGCTATCTATGATGTTTTGTGGGGATATGTAAAAACATGGAAAAAAGTTAGGAAGATTACTAAAGATTTTGGAATCAAGACCTTACTATTGAGCATATAGAAGTTCGTTAACAACCTTATCATTGTGGCGATGATTTTCTGGCTCAGGAGAGGTTGTCTATCCACAAAAAATCCCCCTGAGCCGAAATCACACCTCTTCGTTCCAAAGTTTCTCAAAAGCTTCCTTTGATATTGCATGAATATTGAGATTTCGATAATCATCCATAGTCATGTCATTATCACACCAATACCCCCAGTTTTCTTCAAAGGGAGCTTTGAACACCACCAAGCCATTTTCTGCCATACCAACCTCTCTATTAGCATATTTTTCTACGTCATCATACTCTATGTACCATTCTTTAACGTAGTCAAGATTTTCCTCTAATGTAGGGTTAGCCATTGGCACGAAATGAGACAATAATCTATCTATTATCTTTTCCCAAAAGGTGGCTTTTTGAGCTATGGAATATTGATATTCTAATTTATTGCTGTCCGATAAAACCAGAAAACTCTGACAACCCTCTCGCATGTGCGTGC